>Ga0307377_10006010_pt1 | contig 12828 bp, 32 predicted proteins | sample TR3MG_FD_202535 | JGI IMG/M metagenome (GOLD analysis project Ga0307377, IMG submission 202535) | Soil microbial communities from Risofladan, Vaasa, Finland - TR-3 | ecosystem: Environmental > Terrestrial > Soil > Coastal area > Acid sulfate soil | place: Finland: Risofladan, Vaasa | collected...
AGAATTTCAATCGGAATTAAATCTTTGTAACATTCCCAAAAGTCACTGAAAAAAACCTGTCTCGGGTACTTGAATCCTTTTCCAACTGACCGCTCTGCGTCAGCATTCGTTACGTCTAAGAGCTTTTGTTCCTTGATTGAAATAACCTTTCTTTTTAGTGGTTTCAATGGTTCATTTAATTTATGTTTTAGACAACAACTTGCCTCAATAAGCATTCCTTTAGTTAAACCAAAGTCTTTGCATTTCGGGCAGTACCAAACTGGTTCTTCGTCAACACAAATCGAGTAAGTCTCGCCGTTCATAAATTTTGGACTTAAATTTTCTCTGAAAACGCCTGCGTGTTTTACAGTGAAAGCCATGCAACTTTTTCCTTTCTTTGGCGGATTAATTGCTACATTCCAAAACTCTCCTTCTTTTTTTAGCCTGAAAGTCAAATCCTTATCGCCTGAAATAATGTTCGGAACAAACTTCGACAAAACATTAATTCTTTTTTTAGTCATTTTATCACTTCGCAAAATACTATCGCTTCTTCTAAATTTTCACCATCATCAAAATATCTGCCAGTATATGGTCTATGGGTAATAATCCAAGACAAGTTCTTATACGGCAACATAAATTCTCTTAATGAATCAAGTGACCACTGCGTTAAATGTGGCTCATATGGTCTATCATACATTGGTAAAACTAATATTAATCTACCATTCTTATTTAAATTCTCGATAGCCGCTTTAACATAATGTTCTGGATTAGGAACATGTTCTATAACATGTTGCATCAATATCACATCGTATGTACCACCAACTATTTCATTATTATGGTAAAAATTATTTTCACGACAATCATGTTGAGCGTATAGTAATGCTCGTTGGCTTATATCTATTCCAGTACACTTTGTGTTAGGTTTCTTTTTCTTTAACCAAGTTAAAAATGTTCCCGGTCCACATCCAAAGTCTAGAACTTTATCATTCTTTTTTATGTGTTTAATAATCATCTTATATCGTTCTGGATCTGCACGGTCACTATTATTAAAACGTTCAATGTCAAACATTCTATCCCAAAATTCTTGTGAGTTAACTTCTATTTTTTTCATTTAATCACCTACAATCTATAAAAATAAAAAGGGGTTGGATTACCCAACTACCCCTGTCCTTCCTGATATTTTAGATTCAGTAATATCTTTAGTTCCGACAACACGAACTCTTCCAACACTAACAGCACTCTCAATTACTTTGTATCCTTCTGAAACTAATCGTTTAATTACTTCATCAGATACTACATTGTTTGCGCCATCGCCATCTACTATGATTATTTTATGTTCTTCATATATAATCATTTCTTTAAGAGTCATTTTCTCCCTTCAAAAATTATACTTATTTTCTCGAATGGATAAAATTCAAATTCGTGTTCTGTTCCTGAAATGAAAATTCCACCAACATCCACTCCTAAAAGAGTAGTAACGACTTGAACGTTTTTAACTTCTGGCGTTCCGTTCTCAAATTCAATTCTCACTTCTTTTCCAACCCAATCTTTTAGAGTTAGATTTTCACCTGTTTTATGTTCCATATTGACCCCTCCGTCAGATTTTTTTGAACTATATCCTCTTTCCCCAGATGAACTGAAGAATTTTATACCCATTTACATCACCCTGTAATAGACCATTTTATCTCTTAATATTTTCGCCGGCCTTAATTTGTTAATTGCATAATAGATTGCCCTATCTGAAACCTTTGGAACAATCGCATTTCGTATTTGGTCAAAGCTTCTTTCTTCTGTGACAATTAAATCAAACACTTTGTCTTCTACTGTTTTCCAAATAGAATCAGAATCATTTTGTAGCTTACTTGCTTTTTCCATAATTTCTTCGTCAGAAACTTTTCTGCCCCACCATTCATTTGTTAGTTTATACGATGATAACAAAGCACATTGTCTTGGTGTTACTATACTATTATCATCTTCAAATAGTTCATTAGGTAATTTTACATTACAGTCCATTATATGTGTATCGTCTAATATTAAATCTCTAAATGCATCATTAACTTCTAATGGTAAATCCCACGGTTTAGCATTCTTAACATATTTTGTTAATGAATTATCTAATGGCCTTTCCGGGACTACAATAGAGAACCTTGATTCAAATGCGTTATCAATCATGAATTTTCTATTGTATGTTGCTACCATTAATATCCAATTAGTGTGATATGAAAAAGTATTCTTTTCAATAAAAGTTATTTGTGGATATTCTGATTGAATAACTTCTCTTTGTTCTGGGCTAAGTGAACTAATCTTACTTAAGGAAACTGTTACCAATCCTTCTTCAAGAATATTCAAAAGCTTTTGAACCATTTCTTCTTTTCCAGAACCAACTACTTGTCCAAATTCAGTTGCTACTGAAAATGGTCTAAGTAAAGTATATGGTGGAACAAATTTTCCAAAGTCTACTGTGCCTCTTAATGATGCAACAGTTACATCTGATGTTACCATACATAATTGGTCTCCTAAAATTTCATATGCCTTCTTTAGCAAAGACGAGTTGTGTGTTAGAAATCCGTTTGATATAAATTGATTATTTAATGGTACAAACAAATCATAACATCTTTTTACCCCGACTTTTTTCTTTTCTTTAACAGTATCAAAGAATATTTCATCCGATGCTAACCATTTTAAATCTGGCTCGTTTATCTTATCGCACATCTCTTTAAAATGTTCTTTGTTTTTTCCTGGTTTACTGTACAAATTTTCTTTTGATATATTATATTTTTCACACTGTTTCCTAATTGAATTATCATATCCTGTTGACTTTCTTTCTCTTAATTTGTTTATAATCATTCTTGAAGCGTGTGGAATTATTTCGGTAGATGGGTTTCTTCTATCACAAATTACCTTAATTCTTTCAGCGTGTTTAGATTCATTGCATATTAAAGGTAATTTAGATAAATTTTTCCATCCATATACTCTTACTTCATATTTAATTCTGTGTGAATCTACCCCTAGTAATAATAAAATTTCTTGTATTTGTCCTAAAAGTAATTGGGATGTTGAAGTAAACGATATCCCGTTTGTTCTAATCGAACCGTCTGTTTGATATAATCCAAATAAAAGATTTTCAAGTACGCCTCTATTTGGGATTATGTATTGTTCTGGGATTGTTTTATCTCCAGATTTAACAAATTCAAGCCCATACTCTGTTCTTAATTTTGTTCTAACTGATTGCGAGTAAACTCTTATATCTTTGCTATCTGCTTTATTATTTTTAGAATATGTTTTTATATTTATATCTGAAAAACAGTAATTTAATACTGTTTCATAATCAGATAAAATTTTAGTATTACTATTAGTAAAACAAAACACGTTTTTACCACAATAACAACCGTCTCCTATAAGATATCCAATAAATCTTGCAACGTTGTTTAATTTGTTTTTTCTGTTAGTCGTTATATCTGGTTTAGACATTATTAGAGTATCGCCTATTTTTAAATCTTTACTTTTTATCCATTCTAAATTTCCTTCTTTTGTTATTACTCTAAAAGGATGGTCAACCCCAGCAATAACTTGATATTTCGCAGTTGTATTTATTTCTATACACTTTTCTTTTTTAAGTGGTGATTTAAATGCCTCTGTTTTTATACCCTCTCCATTTTGGATTGTTACTATTTCATCAATATTCTTTAATGATTTAATAGTATTGTACCCTGTTGGTGTTAATATCTTGGTATCTTCTATGACCGTCTTAAGCCAAGCTGGCTCCCAAAATAATGCAATATGTTTTCTTAATCTGTATTCTGGTCTTGAAAATTGCTGTATATTCCACGAAGCACAAGACTCTAAAAATTCTTTTGAAAATTGCGTTCCCAGCCAGGTAAATTTTCTGTCGAACGCAGCTACTACTTCATTGTAAACATCTATTCGTTTAATAATAATCTCCTCCTATCTTGTGCAAAAATTGATACTTTTTTCATAGTATAAATATTGCCTACAATCTGTTTTTAAAATGATTACGTGATTGTTGTTTATATTTTTTTGTTTAAAGTTATGTTTAATAGTTTATTAAAATCAGTTGAACTGAGTCTACTTGATTTGTCTCCACCGTCAATCCAATTTAAATGTTTTCCTGTTGTCGGGCCCCATTCATTTTTTACTACAAACAATTCACCGTTAAAATCAAAAGCAACAATTGTATTATATGAAAAATAAATAGTTAAATCATTTAACATAATTGCTATTGTATTTTCATTGTTTCCAGAATATTTACCATAATTAAATTTATTTATATCCACGTCACATCACCTTATTTTTTTATAAATCTTATCGTCAGATCATTTCCAAAATGATAATCAAACTCTATCATGTCAGTACCGTTAGGCACATACACATCGAAACAAATCGTTTTATGTTCCTCACACCAAAAGTGTTGCCAAGCACGTGGGTCATCTGTCCCGCTCCAAGAAGAAATACTAAAAGAACTAGTCTTTTTGAATCCTAATTTTTTTAGATTTAAAACATAATATCTTTCTTCTTCTGGTTGCTGTGCTCTAACTATGAATAACTTTTCCATTTTACCTCTTTTGAATACTGGACAAAACTGAAATTGTGCCCGGCCATAACTTGGCCTAACATCAATATAGCTTATTTTTGAATTCAGTGTTAATTCAACCGGTTCTAGTTTTTCTTCTTCCATCCCACATCACCTAAAATTTAATATCCTTCAAATTTATTACTATTCCGAATTTTCAAATAAAAGTAAATAATAATAGCAATAGAAATAATACCTGTAACAATTAAAATATAATAATTTGCATAATTCATTTTAGTTCACCTCTATTCAAAAAAGAATTTGCCTTTAGCATCATCAATATTTTTCTTTAATTCGTTTAATAAGCAGTCAGCATGATAATACCCATAAATTGGATATTTCTTATCACAACCTATAATAACTTTCCCAACCAATGCGCCTTTAAGAATATATTGTTTACAATGCGCGCAATGTTGAATATGATTCGCTGGTTTATAATAAACTTTAGCAATCATATATCTTCAAACTCATATTCATCAGTATATTGTTCAATTATTTTTATTAGTTTCTCAGGATCGTTATAAGGCATATCTCCTCTTATTTTTATTATATCTAAACCAAACATAGTTTCTCTAAATATATCTGTCTCGTAATTATATTCAATGATTGCTTCGTCTAATTGGTTAGATAAAAATTCAACTAGCTGTTTATCTACTTTACTAACATTTATTTTCATAACAGCTTCCGAACAATTCGGATTTAATAATATGTTTTCCATTAACTTCAACTCCTTTAATTTGTTTCAATCATTTCCCATTTTTGGTTAGTCTTAGCTTCTTTAATTTTGCGTTCAATAGTAGCACAATATGCTGATGCTTTTTCTTTGTCTAATCCTTTAGATTTCATCACTGCTTTAACGCAGGATGGGAAATCTTTATATTTTCCAATCGGCATTATATCACCCATAAATATTATGTCTTTAATAATATAATATTATATCTCTAAAACGGTCTGTGCGGGAATCGGACTCGCGCCAGAAGGTTTTTGCATGTTATTTTCGACAACCTTCCATCCTACCACTAGACTAACAGACCAACCACCACTATTTTAGTGGTGGATATTTCTTATACTTTTTCATGCTTTCTTTTTCGTATTCTTCGTCGTCATGTAATTCGTCTTCAGTTTCTTCGTCAGTCTTCCACACATTCAAATCGTCTTCTATATCTAAACACCATAGATTGTTTATTGGCTCATCTTCATCGTCTTCTAGCTCAGATTCATCTTCCCACGCATCAACCCATGCATCATATTCAAATGTGCTGCCACCATCTTGTCCTTCGGCTTCTTCTGAAAATATTTCAGATAGTTTATATATTACTGGATACGATGGAACTTCGTGGTCTCCTGTCGATGCAGTAATTTTTCTCGAATCAAAACCACAATTTTCATATAGGCTAACTTGATTTGATTCAAACTCATCAAACTCACATGACATTTTGGTGATATTCCATGGGCTTAATTCACCCCACCCATCCCAATTTTTTGGGTTCTGGGCTATCCTTATGTTTGTATCACTCGCGTCATATTCTCCTTTATTCCTATCCCAGTATTTCATCGCGGCAATAAGCAGTTTATCATTTGTTTTTTCTGCAAATGCTTTACCGTCAAATCGATAGATTTTAGCCCCGTTATTATTTTTAGCGCTTTTAATAAATTTATGCGAACCGTTTGGTAGCGTAATACTTATCTTTAACGCTTCATCTCTAATAACAAAGATAGCTATAGCGGATAATTCGTTTGTACTAATTATCTGTTTAACTACGTCGCGATAATTCTTTACTGTAGAATTACAAATACGCACGACTAATTCTGAACAATTTGGATTATTGATCATTTCTTATTCCTCCTATTTCTTTTTCTTCTTCGGCTCTATATCTTCTGTTTGTTCAGCTAATTCGTCTACAACTTCAGCTAAACTGAAATGTAGAAGTTCAAGACAATCTTCAAATTTATCCATTGAATTATCTAATTTAATTAAACTTTTTACTAATTTAGCTAGTTTAGATTGAATTGCTTTTGATTCCTTTTTAGTTAGTGCCATAGCACCACCTCCATTTTATAGTTAATCTTGTCTTTTGTTTATATGTTTAAATTTTGTTAGCCATTTGTTATCTTGTTCTGTATTTGCATAAGATATTCTTGCTACTTTTCCACTAATAATTCTAGAGTTAAGTTTAAGTAAGTATTCTGACGATATATCAATCGTTACTCTAGTAACAATAATATCGTCTGTTTCTATTGCTTTTATTATCTTGTGTGGTTCATTTGATATAAATTCACAATTTATATAAAAATAATTTTTACCAAATTGTAATGGAGAATTATCTTTTAATTTTATATCATATTTATCGAATGTCTTTAGTAATTCAATTAATGTGTTTTCATCGCCAAACACAAGAGTGGTTATTGAAACATTATCAAGTGTCAATATAATCTACCTCTTTAATTTTCCTAATTGTTCTTTTCGTTTTGCTATTACTATTAAAAGATTAAATTCCCCTTCAGGAAAATAGTAACTCATCCAAGAATAAAATGAATGTGCATTCTTAAAATACGGATTTAATAAATCAATGTTTAATCTCCATATTGGAGAAAACAAAGATGTTCTATTCGTCCTATGTAGTTCATATCCTGCTTTTGCTAATGATGTTTTTCTACGATTCATAATTTCCGGAGTTGTTAAATTCATTCAATCAACCTCATAATCTGGTACAGGATTATTACAATTACAGCAATAACATCTAGTAGAATATGATGTGCCATTTTTGTTATGTCTTACATGCCTGCAACGTTGTTTTTTATAGCCTATAAATTTACCAAATAAAACTACACCTATAAATCCATTCCTTATACTAAAAGGCATAAATTCAACTTCGTGTTTACAGTTTTTACATTTCATTTTATGCACCAACTAAAGTTAATCCAATTCCAATTGCCATTAATATTATGCCCCCAAACGTAATCATAATTCCAGCTTTTAATATTTTACTATATATTTTATTCATTTATCTCAACTCCTAATTTTTCTCTTTTTTTCTCTCTAAATATTTCTTCTATTGATATTGGTTTAAATCCCCACACATCAACACCAACATTCACTAACAAAGTATTATTTATATATTTAAATTTCCACAGCTCATGTATGTGCCCAACCAAGTTAATAGGATAATCACTATTAAAATCTTTAGGATTATGTGTACAAAAATATTCTTTATTACCATACTCAAAAACTAAGTTTTTGATTTTAGTTGGTAAGGAATTGTTTGAATCGTGATTTCCCTGTATAAAAACAATTTCACCATTTAACTTATCTCGATAGTGTTCCCATTTTAAATTAACACCTTCTCCTTTAATTGGAGAAGAGTTCTTAAAACAAAAGTCACCCAAGAAAATAACCATATCTCTTTTTTTAACTCGCTCATTCCAATTTTTTATTAGTCTAGAATCCATCGTCTCTAGGCTTTTAAATGGGCGATTGCAATACTTGATAATATTAGCATGCCCAAAATGAGTGTCCGATGTAATCCATAGTTTCATTTTAAATCAATTTCCTTTAAATATTTCAAATCTTTTTTAGTTAGACTACTCATACCAACTCCTGACTCATAAATTATAACTTGTTTAAGATTATATTTATCAGTTGGTATCATTTCTTTTTCGCTCATTTCAATCTAACTTCCTTTATTTAAGCATTTCAATGTATGCTTTATCGGCTTCTTTAATTCCGACATGTATTTCACAATTAATACAAACAAACCATGAAATTTCTAATGATTGGTCTTCTTCTTCTAATATCATTTCTTTTTTACAGTATGGGCAGTTTGCCATAATATCACCCTTTTGGATTTATTAAAAATGGACAAGCCATTCTTTCCTCAATCTTGATTTTATCTATTTTCTTAATATCTTTTGGTACATTCATTTTAAATAATGCTTTGTTCTCGAAGCTACAACCTTTAACATTTCCAACTTCATCAATAGATAATATTTTTCCATAGTGACACGGTGTCTTCCAGTCTGTATAACTATTTTCCTTTATAATCATATTTCCTAAGTCGTCCACATAAAAGTGTTCGTTGGTTAAAGTTAAATACTGATATGCTATTTTCATTTCAGTCTTTATAATATCTGGCCCCTCAATATTCTTAGGATATAAAGCATAAACTCTATCAACCTCTTTTAATAATCCTGTTACTAAAACAAGTAGTTTCTTCGCATCTATATTTTTCTCTACGAGTAAATTGCATCCGACCTGGCATAATTTTAACTTTTTTATCCTTCGCGTCAATTTAAAGTATGCTTGTATGTCCTTTTCTGTCTTGATTTTTTCTTTATCCATAGATATAGACAATAGGGTAACGTTCGCGAGTAATCTTTTTAATTCTTTATCTGTTTTGTCATATAGCAGAGTTCCGTTAGTAGTTACATTTGCTATTAGTCCATTGTCTGAACATATTTTAGTGAGTTTAACTATTTCTTCTGGGAAATAGAACGATTCACCCCCCCCTAAGGCAATTTGATTAGTATAATCCTTTAAATATGGTATTAATTCTTCAAAAAACTTAAATGGATACTGTTCTTTTCTCGGTGTTTTAGTCCTATAACAGAATGAACAGTCTAAATTGCATTCTGTGTGTGTATGAAGTGCGATTACTCCGAATCTTTTATCTGTCATTTAATCAACCCTATAAGTATTTTCTTCTTCTAAATTATAATCGCCATCGTTTTCAACTTCTTCGAAGTCATCTGGGTATCCTTTCTCAAATTTTTCAATTGCTTCTTTTTTAGTTTTTGCCTTAACTACAAAGTATCCATATCCTATATGAGAGAAGGGAATAGCCCAAGTTGATTCTATCTTTCCTTCATCTTTAGCTTTCTCTATTCTTTTGTTATATATATCAGTTAAATGTTTTGTCTGCTTCTTCACTTCTTTCATTGTTGGTTCTTTTATATGATTCCTACCCCAACATTCTAATTCAGCGCTAATCCATTCTTGGCTGCATAAATACTCTTCAAAGTATTTACAGTTTTTTTCGTCTTCATTACTACACGGTATTAGTCCGCCACCGCCATCAAGTGAGATTAAACAACCGCAAGATAACTCTATGTCATATGTTCTACTCATTGCTTTTCACCTCATGGTCACTTAACAATTTAATTATTTCCTGATGAAGTTTATAAATATTATCTATTGCGCTTTCAACTTCTTTCTTAGCTTTCTGATATTTTTCTTTTTCTATTTCTATACAATCTAAACAATCGCAAATTCTATGTGCTTTACTCATTTTTAATCACCTTTAATTATTTAAACTAAACTATAAAGATATCGCCAGTCGGATTAATAACCTATGCTGTTTTGCACAAGAAGGTGTCCGAGCAAGACTCTACAATACAGTATAGATAAAAACGGGGCAACAGAAAGTAAAACCCCACTCTGCGATATAAGTTATTTACAATCACTATGTAAATCTGTATTAACTTTAATATTATCAATCCGACTTATGGCGTCTTTATAATTTAGTTTTTATATTAAATGATTTATTATAACTTTTACCATTAACTCTTTTATCAATTACTTGTTTTAATGAATATTCCTCGCTAGGAAAATTTTTATAAATAAATTGAGTAAATGAAGCTTTATTTTTAAAATATTTTTTCAAAAGAGTCTTATTTGGATTCCACACTAATCCTTGTTTTGGACTATTTTTAATTGATGTGTTCAATAAGCCTTCAAATAGATATGCTAAAGGTTCATTTTCTAATGTAGCCGATTGTCTTTTTATTCTCATACCCGGCCTGCTAATACCAACTTGATAATCATTACTCATCATTTACCAGTCCTGTGTGGTGATGGAACATTATCAAGTATATTCACATTAAACATTCGTTCTAACTCTTTTCTGCTTATTCTTTCTTTTTCATTACGAGGTAAGCATTTATAAGTCGGAATTGAACTAAAATAATACATGCTATTCTTTTTAACCATTCAAATCACTCCTAAAAATTAGCAATTATTGTCGTTTTATTATTTTTATTGTTGTTTCAACTAAGAGTTCATCTCCGAGCTCAAATATTCTACAATCTGAATCTATTGTGTCAATATAACTTTTTAATTCTTTTTCAGTATTACAAATTATAGAATTAGTTAATATTGGTATTCTATCTAATTTATTTAAATCCTGATTAAAATCTGTCTTCTCTAATACAATATATTTTTTTTCCAATTAATCACCTTTCAAGTCCATAGTTGCCATCTAATTTTTAATAAAGGAACGGCAGTCTCTGATAATTTTAAGAAATTAGTAAATTCATAATCTTTTATCCTTAAACTAAGTTCTAATTCATTAAGGAATAATATTACTTCATTTGTTAATATGTTGTGTTTCATATTATATAATCCCCTATAAAACTATATAATAATATATGCAAATATAATACATAGGCATAATCAATAAATTATGCCCACTAAAATAAACTAATTACTCTTCTTCTTCGCCTGTTTCAAACTCATCTTCTTCGTCTGCATTTATCCTTTCTAATCCTATATAAACTATTTCAGTTTTCATTATTGCTGAAGACGGACCTCTAATAAATGGCGGTTTTGAATAACCTGTATTGCCCCACTGTTCTATTAATGATTCATATAATTTTAGTGCATCTTCTTTTGTCCCGTTAGTTGTTCTAAAATCTAATTTTGCTCCATTTCTCATAGCTACTCTAACAATATTTACTTCTTCCATTATTTTTCACCTTCTTTTATTTTGTGTATTTCTTTTAATCTGTTTGCCCATTTACCAATTGGTTTTACAAACTCTACTTCTTTCTTTTTATATTCTTTGAATTTGGTTGATGTTCTGATTCTTTCAAAATATTCTTTTCTAAATTCAGAATCATAATGCAATTCAATCACCACTCAATATTAATATATTGGTTTTGGAATTTTTACCCTGTTTGAACCAATATTTTCTCGTTCTTGCATTAGTTTATCAAATCTATCTTTTTGTTTTCTATTTTCTAATAATAGATAAGCATTTTCCGGACTTGCATTTAATAGTCCATCTATAAAATTTATTATTTTATTCTTATCTATTTTAGTAGATTTGTTATTTTCTACTAATGCTTTAACTGCTAACACTCTTCTATAGTCATATGCTCGCATTTCACCATCTCCTAGTTCCCTTAATATTAGTTGGTAATACTTTTCCTTTTTCTTTTGCTTCTATTAAATCATTATTATCATATAAAAATATTACATCATGCAAATCCATAAAAAAATCATCTTCACCTTCAAATCGCGAACAATAAACTATTGTTTCACCAGACTCTTTATTTTTCTTTAATTTCATATATTTTAATAAGTATGCAAACCATTCATTTTCACTAGCTTCATCTTCATAATAAGCTTTAGTATCTTCAAAATGTTCTAATATTAATTTTGTTGCCCTATTTGATACCAATTTACTTGTATCTATACGCACAACCAATTCTGAACAATTCGGATTAAGCATCACGTATATCACCCAATAATAATTTAACTGCGTCTTCTGATGATTCAGCTAATACCGCATCACAGATAGGACATGTAAATTTTGTGATAGTATCACAATCTGGATAGAAATCTTCTTCTTGGTAATCTAATTCGCCAGTAGCATCAACCCAACAGACATATGTCTTAATTCCGGATTGTTCTGTATTGATTGTATCAATACTATTTCCACACTTCGGACATATTACTTCATCTTCTTTATCCATAATCACAACTCCTTTATTTTAACTTTAAATACTGAAGTTAAATCGCTAAAACCATATTGCATTTCACCGAACATAAATTCATTAACTATTCCGACAGCATCGTCTTCATTTTTAGCTTTAACATCTATAACTTTTATAAGCATAACACTATAATTTGCGTTATTGTTTCCAAAAACATCTTTTTTAGTTGACATAAAATCACCAACTACCATAATATGCGTCTATTTTCTTGTTATCATCCATGCCCAATAATTCAGTAAATATTCCGTTGTCAGTTAAAGCAACGATTAATTTTTTTCTAAATTCCGAGTATGGTATTCTGTGCCCTTTATCACTATCTATTTGATTAAGATGTAGCCCACTTCCTGAGCCCCATAAATTCTCAGTTATTATTATTCGTTGTTTTCTTTCTTGAAAAGCAACTATTTTTGTTCCAGATAAATATATGGTCAGATTTCCAATAACTAATCTAGTTCCGCTACCGGTCCAGCCAGCATATCTCTGGA
>Ga0307377_10006011_pt1 | contig 12828 bp, 23 predicted proteins | sample TR3MG_FD_202535 | JGI IMG/M metagenome (GOLD analysis project Ga0307377, IMG submission 202535) | Soil microbial communities from Risofladan, Vaasa, Finland - TR-3 | ecosystem: Environmental > Terrestrial > Soil > Coastal area > Acid sulfate soil | place: Finland: Risofladan, Vaasa | collected...
GATGCGTTAGTAACATCAGAAACAGATTATGTCCTTAGTTGGAATGATTTTCTCGAGGAATGGAATAATTCATATATCTCTGAAAACACGCATCTTCGAAATTATATGAATACGTATAATTTCACTTATCTTCAAAATGTTAGACGCGCTGAAAATGAAGTTTCGGCTTTTGTTAATTATACTGATTGGGATGCCGTTGTTGAGAATATGACGACATTGACCGGATATAAGGAAAATGTCACATATTCAATCATAGGGATGTTACATTGTTATAACCGGCTTGAAGCGAATATCATCTCATATCTTTTCGATACCATGAATTTCGATTATACACAACCGATAAAACAACCTGTCAGAGGTGGTCCGTGGTATGCGATAAATGCCATGAGTGCTGGTAGTTATCAATATAAATTGAAATTCGGGACGTTTCCAGCCGGATATACCGGTAAATATTCAATCGGTGATTCTTTGTATATTACTTTCATATACGTTCCCGATGGCAAATATATTCTTTTGAACCGCACTGTCAATGGTCTCCCTCAACAGACTAATTATTCTGCAAAGGGTGTTTACGACCTTCAAGGTATGCGGTGTGAAGTTGTTGACGTATCGAGAGATGCCAATTACGGAACGTCATTAGATGGCACACAGGTCTATGTATGGGGAATGCCTGTTTCTTTCAATCCACTTACTCCGCCTTCGATAGATTATACGATAATCAGTGTCCATAATGGGACTATTCCCTCTGGAGCGAATTATACCATGCAGTTCGGTTGTAAAAAATACATCGATTTCGTTGGATTGTATACGTGGGGTGGGGATACATATAAAGTCTACGTTGATGGTGTGTTGTTTGCAAACGGGACGGTTCCCGGTGGCGCACGGATGGTTTATAACGTGAGTATCAATGATAATGTGACAATCTTAACCACACAATGCACAGGGCATAGTCATTCAATTCATGGTGTGAGATGTCCAGGATATTTTTATAATATCTGGCATTATTGTGAAGCAGTTAAGATTACAACGACACATGATGGCACTGTGTATGTCCACGGTCCAGGTAATTTTTATTTATCGAGGCTTACGGCTGACAGGGATATCGGATTATATTGGATGTCTGATTCATACGTGAATATCTATGATGCGATGATTCAACAATCACACATATTGTGGAATCTGTATCATGCGAATGGGTGGTATCACACAACAGATATTCCAAGTGATTTCATTGTCGTTCCTCCTGACGTGATTTTTGATAATCTCGATGCATTATCTGACCTTCCGTTGAATGTCAGTCAGGCAATTTATTATGCCTGGATGTATCAATTGATACGATATTATGATGAAAATCCAAATTCAACAGCAGTTTATTCAGATAATAATCAGACCATGTATGACCTTGGGATTAAAGTTAATGCGACTCTTGTTCATGGCGTAAATACGCCGTTCACAGGACAATATGTCTATGTGTCTCCGCTTTTGAATGATTTTCACATATGCAAAGGTGAATATTATAATCTCACACAAGGGTTATTCATATTCAATCCCGATACCAGTCACGTGTATTATGCGTATGCCGGTGATAATTTCACTGTCCATAATATAACATTGAATGGTGTCCAGGTGGATTGCATCACTCTTGGTCATGATACGATGAGTGAATATCTGCTTGGCGAATACGGGTTTAATCTTTCGTTTGCCGGTGAATGGGAATTTCCAGAAGTCGGATATGATGATACATATCTAATGCTTGCCGGAGTGGCAATTGCTATTGGTATAGTCATGTTTGCCTTTGGGCGTTTCAGCAAAGAAAAGCATGGTGGTATCGCTACACTCGGGTTATTGCTTATGATTGCAGGTTTCGCATACATAGCATATATCTACGCAGTAGCACCAATCCTTCAATTCTTTGGGATTCTTTGATAGAAAGGTTTAAATATTATTAATGACAGATAGTAATATAATAATATTAAAAATATAGGTGAAATCTGTATGTCAATGAAAAATAAACTCCAAGTTGGAAAGAAAGGAACGCACTACGATGCAGTGTTAGTTGGTGCAATCATCATTGTTGCTATCGTAATCGTCTTGTTCGCTTACGGTGGGACAATCGTTGAAGCGATTGAAGGCACAAAAACCTGGTTCCTCGGCTTATTCGGACTATAAGCAGAAATAACTCTCTCATATCTTTTATTCTTTATTTAGAGAGTGGTATTCCATGCAGTTGCCTGAAGTAAGCAAGAAGAACCGTGCTATCATCATCACATTATCGGTAGTCGGTGTCATTGCTTTGGGTATCTTCATCGCATGGTTTAACACTGGTGATGTCTACGATGGATTAGCATCGTATGGAACCGCTATTGTCGTTATGGTCATTGGAGTGTTTATTATCTTCATTGATAATGCGACAGTAAAGACAATCGGGACGATGATGTTCGTCGCTGGTTTGTTATATATGTTGATGGGAACGAGAGTCATCTGATGAAAATACACGGAGAGAGAAAAATGTCAAAAACCATATTATTTTTTATAACCACGATTATCATCCTTCCATTATTATGCAGTTTTGCATTGGCAGATGATACAACGACAGCCGAAGATGACCATTTTATATTTGTTATTGACAATAATAGGCTGGCAAGTATCAGTCCAGATATGGTTGTCTCAGGGAAACAGCTTATTATCGTCCAGGATTATCTGATTGTCGATGTTGAATATACGTCAGCGAACGGGACTATCATAAAATCAGGGAGTGTTTCCGGTAACGTTGTAAAACTTCCGCGTGTCGATGGTGCCCATTTAATCATCAGGGACAGACAGAACAATGTGATAATGGAAACAACGATACACGATATGAATATCGGTAATTTCTTCACGTATGTCTTTCCTATGCAATATCAACAATTAGTCTTATCAGTGATATTCGCCTTCGTTGGAAGCATCATCATTGTTGTTGCGTTTTATGTGAACAAGGAGACGAGAATATTATGATGAGAAACAATCAAATAATAATGGAGGAGATGAATCAATGAATATATTTATATTTGCTGGAATCATCGCACTCATCGGAATTATCATCGTATGCCTTTTCAAATATCATAGTCAGGTATGGAAAGCATTGAAATCTTTCGGTCATTGGGCGAAACATATAAAGATACAGGCGTTCACGATACCGATAGCTGTTGTATTTATAGTCGTCTTTTATATCTTTGCACCTGATAAGATGTATTATTTCATATTCCTTGCGGTATTCAGTATCGGATTGTATATGCTTATCCATTGGCTCATGGATTATATTTATGTGATAAGCCTTGACTGGACCGGCAACGAGATGATGGTGTTCGAATTATCTACCAGGGCATTTAATAATTACAAGGTCATCGATGAATGTGGTAAGACGGCATTCCTCCAATACTGGCTTAAATGCAGGTCCGGTAAGATTGCATTAGTCGATAGAATCGACCAGAAAGAAAAAATCATAGTGTTAAACCCCACTATCTCCAATTTCGAATTTACGAAAAAATACAAGGATGCCGATATGATGATAAAGAAAAGCGTTAACGAGCTTTTCAATCAACTTGCAGAACTCGAGGGAAAATTCGAATACGAGACGATTAAGAAAGCAAAGGAGATACTGAAGCGGTCGGCATTGCTTTCAACTATCGCGGAAGCAACACAGGCTGATGCAAAAGGTGAATCACAAACGGCATCACAACCACAGGTTCAACCGCAGCCCCTGCCGCAACCTTCTTCGCAATCGAATGGAAGTGGTAATTGATGGTTAACATCGAAGAAAAACCACAACAGTCTGCCCTTGAAACAGCGATGGACCAGAATTTGATATTAGGTATCCAACGCGTTATCGCTGAGATGAACCGCCGGACAAAGTTTAAGATTCAACTTACTCATGATATCGATTTCATGCTTGTCCTCGATGCTATGGAACGTATCGACCCGGCTGATAAGAAAATCCAGGCTATATGTGATTATCTTCGGTTAAAGGAAAACTTACAGACGTTCAATATGATTCAGAAGGGAATGCGTGGAATGGAACTTCTTATGCTTCTTGGCGAATCATCCGGTGAGAAACTCGACATGAAGGATATCCTCAAAGAACTTCTGACAAAAACGAAGGTCGAAGTTTTTGAAAAGAAAAAGAAGTGAACGTTATGGTTTCGATATTCGACGAAGGAAGTCTTACTACTGTCAGTGGAGTGATGGGTGGCGGTAAATCAGACTTCACAAACCTTCTTTGTTTTCTTGCGCTTCACCAGGACATGCATATTTTATCAAATCTCGAACTTGATGTCGAAAAGACAGTTAGAGAGATGGAAGTGTTTATAAAAACTTTTCAGGGCGACGGAAAACTTGACATAAAATCTTTGAAAAGTGATATGAAGGTCATTAAAAGGATGCTTCAACGGTATCACATCATCCACAATGATACCGAATTTCTGAAAGAGGTCATAAAGGAAAGGCGCACCGCCGAAAATCACGGTTTCGTCCTTATCCTCGACGAAGCAAATCTGTTCTCGTCATCGAAACGTTCTCTTAATTTTGATGCTATTCTTTTTGAGATGTTCATTTCGGCAATCAGGAAATTCTATTGTTCGATGATTGTCGTCATTCAGAGATACAGTAATTTTCTTTGTATCATCCGTGAACTTTCGTTCTGTAACATTTCAAAGGTATCAAAGACCGAAGCGTTATTTGAATTGTATCCTATTAATAAGGTCTTTACAGTCGTGGGCATCCCTAAAAGCCCAATCCGTTTCTATACACATGGTTTTAGCGGGTTCCAATTCAAATTAGATTGGTTCCGGCTCATCAATGATTTGAAGGATTTGCCGGACGAAGAGGTAATGATTTTTTTGAAGAAGCACGCGAAAACCGATTTTTGCAATTATATGCGATACGAACGATGATATATCGTTTTTGGTATTTTTGCAAGAAAGATTAATATAGCAGAACGGATATATCATTATATGTATGAGAAAGACGATAGCAAAAAAGTTCTTCATATGTAATTCCCCCTCTCGAATTTGCCTCCCCTTATTTTTAGCTATCGCCATTCTCATACCTATTTCTAAGAAATATGATAATGAATTATCGTGGAAGATTGAATATTATTATCATGAACATCTTAAATCGCATGTTGGTCAATTCAAGCCGAAGCGAGATGAGATGGTCAGCGGTTGCCCATATTGCGGAAAACCTGTCGTTCAGATTTACGAAGAGGCAGTAAAGGATGAAAAATAAAATATTAAAAACATTAAAGACCGTTCAGATTATCCCAGTCATTAATCTTATGTCATATCGTGACATAATCGATTACAACGAAGATTATCCAATCAGGGATAAAAACAGCCATCGGATATATTTTAAACAGGAGGATGAGTGAATGAAATATAAAATAATATTGCATAACCTAACGAAAGCCCAGGCAGAATTAATCAAAGAATGCCTTGATTCAAAATATAAACCTGAAATCCAGAATGATTGGTTAGCCCCGAGCGAATAGATAAGTAAAAATCCCACAATGACATTTTGTCAAGGTAAGTATATAAACTTGAAATGACAGAATAGATATTGGTGATATGAAAAATGAATAAGGAAAAAAGGCAATCTGAAATCAAGGCGTATGGCTTTACGGTCTATGCCCGCATCAAAGAAATCGAGCAGGTTATGGATTTACTCGTATGTGAATGCGAATGCGAACCGGAACCACAAACAACCACTGTAATTGAAAGTAGGTGGTATCTATAATCGAATCTGATTTGGTTTTCTGTTCAATCGATAATGCCTCAAAGATTGCAATTGTCTTTTTGAACCACGGGGTGTTCTAAAATGGAATCGTTCGATGAGTTTGTAATAGAAATCGAATCTATTTTTTGTTCTGATGCTGTTCACATTTATGAGAAAACTCGTTGTGTTGATGTTGTATTGACGACTTCGACACATTGTGCTTCAAGAGATAACATGAAAGAATTAATCACTTTGCTTGAATGCTATGAGTTCGAATTTAGCATACATGTTGACAGTGAAACGGAATACCCCGACATCTGGATTGTATACGGTAAGCCACGCCAACCAAAGAAACCTTTACCCGGAATCCCGAACGACATTCCCATAGATACGAGGATTGGGTGTTAAAAAATTATTCATGGAGATTGACGGATGAAAACAACAACGTGTTATCCTGTATTGTCAAAGATAGTCTATCGGTATCAGGTAATGAATATGACAAACGTTTCTATTATATGCAATCAGACCACTTCACCGAACGACGGTTTTGTGTATACGTATATTTCTAACGTTTACAATTACGAATCGCAACTTACTGATTTGCAGAGAAGGGCGATATCAAGGGATATGGTCATTCAAGGACTTTGTTCGAAGATGGTGCTTTTGAAAAGGTTCTCGAGGTTCATCTAATGGCAAAAATGGAGAGAGTCCGGTATTTTAGATGCAAAAAATGTAAACACCTTATCAGGTATCATCACTGGAGCATCGATATGGAACGCAACCTACGGCAATTACATTGCCCTCATTGCCTGAACCTGCGTAGCCTTGTCCCTATTCAGAAGAGACCGTATTACCGCATGAAAATCGATTGTTATCTGAGCATTGTCGTCATGCGTGACGGTCATGAGGTTACGGTGTCGAAATGATGCCTGTATATGATATCGCAATCGCAAGTGCAACCGTAATCCTCATTTTGAACCATATTCCACAGATTATCAGGAATTTCAAATACAAACGGACGTTCTCTCAGTCGATAATCCGTGAAGTGATGCATGTTGTTGGTATCAGTATTCTTATTTGGGCATATCTCAACATGGGGTATATGTTTTCCTGTTATTTGACTGTCACAGACATGTTCACTGAAGCGATACTCATCTCTCAAATCCTTGTCTGGCGTGAGAATGACCGGTATGTCTACGACCATGTATCGACCGCGCCTGATTTTGTAGAAGATGGTGCTGCATGAAAAGAAAACTAAAACTTTATCTGGCTCACGGATTGTCTACCCGCCATGAAGTGCGGAAGATAGAGCTTGAACTCGAACAGAAATACGGTGTTGTCCTCCATAATCCTTTTTACGATTCAGAATGCAGGGATGACATAGAAAATCTCGATAACGATAGAACAACTGATGAAATCAGAAATCAGTTCGACATGGCTCATTGCTGGCAGATAGTAAGGCGTGATTTGAAAGCGATAGCCAAGTCTGACGGTATCCTTGCATATATCATCGGTAACGTCGGACTCGGGACGGCTTTTGAGATGGGATTTGTATATTACTGGACCGGCATGCCGTTAATCGTTGTAAGCGAAAGATACTACAATCATCCGTGGTTGCGGTGTTATGCTGATTACTTGTTTAAGGACCAAGCTGAATTTGAGGAGTTTCTTTTGAAATACAGTTCACATCCATATCGTTTATTGTATGGAAAATTTGGAAAGAATATTATTCGCGGATTCAGGAACCTTAAAGATTCGTTCTTCAACCTATTTTCTTTTGTCAAAGATAAATCAAGAGATGTCAAAAAACCGTTCAAAAAAATTAAACGGATAAGGAAATCAAAAAACAAGATTCAACAATCTGAGAAAGACACTGCTGATTTTTATGAGATGCAGAAAAAATTCATCGGGAGGTTATAATGAGAATCGGTTTTGACCTTGATGGCGTTATATTTGAAAATATCGAATATAAAGGAAATCTCGAAGAATACAATAACCTGCTTTTGAAACCGTTATTACGCCTCGATATCAATCACGTCATCGCATCACATCAGGTCTATATAATCACAGGACGGGCAAAAGATAATTATCACGTTACTAGAAAAACTATACATTTGTTATTGCCAAATTTCAATCTCGATAATCTTATCATGGTAAATGAATTTGATTCGTTAAAAATTGACGGTGTGTTTCTTAATACCTTTACTTACATGAATTATATAGCCATACGAAAATTCAGATACCTCGATTCATTGAAAATAGATTATTATTTTGACGACAATCCGTTAATAATTAAGGTTCTTTCGTCAGCTGAACACATGTCAAAATACAAGGTCATCGATGCTAAGAACACGTTGATGGTGAATAAAATCCTTAATAATCTCGGTGACTAAATGGCAGGAAAAATATATAAACCTAGACAACCGATTAAGGTTAACATGAAAAAACAAAATCCACAAAAAACGAAATCACCGGTAAAAAAGGATGAAAATCTAAATGGTTGTCCGGCGTGTTACCTCATCACCGTAAGTGGTGAGAAACATCACGTTTGCAGGAGATGCAATCATCTGTTCACCGGTAAGATGTGCGATTATTGCAGCGCTGTGTCACGGAGTGGAATACAATGAGAATATGGTTCATCGTCCGTGATGTTTTTGCTTCAATTCACAGACATTACGATATGGTTTTTCACAGAAAAAATTTGATTTTCCCATTTAAATGGATTAAAAATAAATACATTATAAACAAGCAGGAGGAAAAAGAAAATGAGATGTAACGGAAGTCCTGGGAAAACCCGTGTGAATCCGCATAACGGGCGGAGTAAAGGCAGTTATACACATGGCATGCGCGGTCATGCGAAAGAAAAGAACCTTGAGACAGGCGTTGTCACATGTTCGCATTGCCATAAAGTCTTGTCCGTTGATGCTGAAATTCAAGCATTTGCAAAAAATAAGGACGGTAAGAATTAATGTTCAAAGTTGAATTATACGACAAGGATAAAGGTGAATGGAATCAAACCGATGGTTTCACCTCATGTCAGGATAGGATTTTCAAATAGGTGGAAAATGCCAAATAAAAACTATATTTCAGGTAGAACATTCGAATATAAAGTCAGGGATTACCTTGAATCAAAAGGTTACGTCGTTGTCCGTTCCGCCGGAAGCCATACTCCCATAGATTTGATTGCCTTCAACTGTTTCGGTCTTATCCTTGTCCAGTGCAAACATGGCAAAATCAGATTGCCTGAAATTTCAGATTTCATCAAATTGTCACAAAAATATTTTGAACATTCTTTTTATGTCGCGACTGCCGAGCGTAATGGCAATAAAGTAGATGTCGTATTCTATGGAGTTACACCGGCAGGAAATTTAATCAGGATGGAGAGGTTTTAAATGGATGAATTGCATTATTTCAGGGCAGACAACACAGCACGGCTTGCACGGTTCAATATCAACAATATTTTGAAGCACGGTGAAACAGTCCCGCGGAAAGTAGGCGATTGGTGCATGAAGAAAGAACAGATGCTCGACATGATTGAGACGCATAATGTCGTCTTTGAACTGTCAAATCCTAAGAACTGCGTCAGTTCGCAGCATTGCCTTGGTGTTGAGATTGAGACAGAGGATTATCTATTAGGTCTTAATCCTGGTTACGTCCATTATTCGCCGTGGAGTTTTTACCGGAAATGGCTTGAACCGGTAAAGAACGCTGATGGTGAAATATTATATTATAAATATCCTTATACATATGGCGAACGCGGCGGAAAATATATTATTGATGTCATGCACAAACTCATTGACAATCCTACGTCGCGCCAGGTCATCGTAAATTTATGGGAAAAACAATATGATTTGAACCGCGTTTTTGTTCCATGCACTATCCAATGGGCGTTCGATTACAGGGATAGTAAATTAAATATGACGGTCACCATGCGAAGTCAGGATGCATGCCGTGGTTTTTTCCTCGATACCTTTGCATATCCGCTTATCCTACAGTTCATCGCAAATGCGATGGGTTTGAAAATGGGGAAATATACGCATATCATCCTCAATTCTCATATCTATTCTAACGATGTTGATTATGCGAAAAGAATCGCTGAAAGAGTTTTTCATATCAAATCCTTGAACCTTCCAAATTCAACTACATTAGAAAACATGCAAACAATGCAGAAGATTTCAGATTTGATATTTATCTCTCACGATATTGAAAGTGCGAATAAACTTCTTCCGTCATTACCTGATTTCTGGAGGAATTGGAAAGCATCGCAGGTCGCATATGCTTATACGAGATATGTGAAAAAAGACAAATTCCCGGTCGAATTGACCGTTGCAGGAGTGATGGTGAATGAACTGCCTAAAATATCCTGAATTGGTAAAATCCAGGTCACGGATAGTCGAAGATTACGGCGATAAGAAAGCCTCAATCATGTTTATAGGAATATGTCCCGGCAATCATTTATTTCGCGGTGGTGCCGATTCGACTGGTATACCGTTCAAAGGCGATGCATCAGGAAGATTATTCGAAAGGCTTTTGACTGATTTGGGATTGACAAGGGAATCCGTCTATACAACTAATATTGTCAAATGCCGACCGTGCAAAGACGATAAAAAATATTATAATAGACTACCGACCGAAAAAGAAATTAACAATTGTCTCATCGGACATCTTCAATGTGAGATTGCAGAGATAAATCCTGATATAGTCATTTGTTTCGGTCATCTTGTTTATGAACGCTTAAAAGAGTTTTATCGATTTAATTCGTATAATATCCTTTATGCCTGGCATCCGGCATATATTGCCCGTGATAATTTGAAATACGATGAATGGTTATGCGATGTCAAAAAGAAACTGGAGTTTTTGCGATGAGACAAAATAAACTTTTTGCTGGAGTCTGTTTTGGCGGTGCAGGTCACTGGGCATGTGCTTTGAAAAACAATGATATCAAAACAACCTGGTATTACGAACTTTGGAAACCCGCCGTAAAATGTTTTCAATCGAACTGGAAAGACGTTTATGTCTTTGATGATATCGATGAAATCAACGGAGACGTGGATATAATCGTCGGTTCACCGCATTGCAACGGAATGAGCAATGCAAATCCTAAAAATGATATTAATCATCCAGCGAATAAATTAATGTTTAAATTTGCCGATACTATCGGATACATCCGACCAAATGTGTTTATCATGGAAGAATCACACCGTTTATTATCATCAAATACATTTAAAAATCTGTCATTCGATATTCTTTCAAAAATAGATGATATCGGATATCATTTTAATATATACATCCTTGACGCAAATGATTATGGTTCTCCGCAGAGACGACAAAGGTCTTATATCATCGGATTTAAATCTTTATTGTCACAGAAAAAATTTAAATTACCGGTTAAAATAAAATCGTGTATGGCAACAAAAATTTTACCAAAAAATAATAAGTTCAAAGTTAATTATGATTATCGACCTCGTCCTCGTAAAAACGAAAAAGGTCTTTTCAGTATGTATTCGAATAATCGACTCAGGATGATAGGTGAAAATTGTCCGACGATAACCGGTTGGACATGGAGAGACACTTGTCATCCGTCAGGAAGGTTTTTAGCGATACCTGAGATTTCTGCCATTATGGGATTTCCCCGCGATTATATCTTTGAAGGTTCTCTTGCAAGGAAATGCTCACTTATCGGTAAAGGTGTCGATATCCGTTTCACAACCAGGCTTTTGAAATCGGTGAAAGAGGTTTTATCATGAATGACAAATTAAAAATGTTGTTCGGTATTCAGAATAATTTGCAGGAAAAAATCGGTTTTCATATCGAACAAATGGATTGTTATCGGCGCCAGCGGTATATTGAAAAGATGTTTATCGGCATGGTCACTGAACTTTCGGAAGCGATTGAAGAGACTCCCTGGAAAAAACCGTGGAAAAAATCAGTTGTCCATAATGAAGAAAAATTCAAGCAGGAATTAATTGATGCGTGGCATTTCCTCATAAACCTGTCAATTGCATCGGGCATGGATGCGGATGAATTGTTCAAAAGGTATACTGAGAAACACGATATAAATGAAAAGAGGCAGGAAGATGGATATTAATTTATTTGCCCAACAAAAGTATGCCGAATGCATAAAAAAGGCTATGGCATTGAAAAAACGAAAATCACATGATTATAATTCCGGTGGCGTCAATAAATTCGATTACAACCTTCACGGGAATATCACTTGTCTGGATGATATTTATAAAAAGGTTCTGCGGTTGCGAAGCCTTATCGATTCAGGGAAGAAACCATCGAACGAATCAGTCGAAGACACACTTATCGATATTATTAATTATTCAGCAGATTTTTATTCGTATCTCCAATATCAAAAAATGAAGAAGGTGAAGAAATAATGCCATATATAAAAGATAAACTTGAGAGAATGTTTTTAGATTCACTTGTCAAAACTTTTTTGTTAAATGATGACAATATAACCGGACGTTTGAATTATTTTATTTTCAAATTAGCGAAAGATTACATTCAGATACACGGTGAATCATATGCAAACTATCAAAAATTAATCGGTGAACTTGAGTGTGCAAAAGCAGAGATACAAAGGCGGATGATTGCACCTTATGAGGATAAAAAGATTGAAGAGAATGGTGATGTCGAATGAATCAAAAATATTGTGGATGTTGTTTATTTCTACATTCATCTTCTAATCAAGAACCATGTATTTCTTGTAAAAATTATTCCAATTATATCGGGATACGGTGATGTTGAATGACTCAATGTTGTAATTGCCATAACCATCATTCACTTAGATATTTTGAATATAATGGAAAAGTTTATTGTAAAAAATGTTTCCTTCTTATTACGAAAATTGGAACGATATTTAATAGAATGGAAAATGGTGATGCCTGGGTTCACATCGAATGCAACCGTTACCGGCAATTGACATCGAATATCCTGATGGTCGATGATGCGATACTCACATTCAAGGAAAAGATTTCTGAAATCATTGTGATGGAAGGTTGATAAAAATGATTATCGTATTCTTACAGGAATGGTGATTTAAAATGGTGTCGTTGCGTGACCAGGCGTTTAAGC
>Ga0307377_10006013_pt1 | contig 12827 bp, 17 predicted proteins | sample TR3MG_FD_202535 | JGI IMG/M metagenome (GOLD analysis project Ga0307377, IMG submission 202535) | Soil microbial communities from Risofladan, Vaasa, Finland - TR-3 | ecosystem: Environmental > Terrestrial > Soil > Coastal area > Acid sulfate soil | place: Finland: Risofladan, Vaasa | collected...
ATGACGTTTCGCGTGGTTGAACTGCACGTTCGTGATCCCGCTCGGATAGTCCCACCGATCCTTGACCACGAGAATATCATTGGCAGTGTTCGTGGCGTACTTACCGTACAGGCCCATATTCTCGATACGGCCGATGAAGTTCGAGCCGGACACGGCTGTCTGGATCAGCGGACCGCCGCCGTCCGTACCGTTCCACGCGAGTTGCGGACCCGGCGTCGAACCTGTCGCGTTCGTGCCACGTCCGATCAGGTTGACCTTGAGCGGCCATGTCAGTGTCGATGTGATCTGGTACGTGCCATACGGGAATATGACATCGCACGGTCTGCCGTCAGGATCATCGTCGGCCGCGTTCAGTGCGTTCTGGATCGCCGTGGTCGAGTCCGTTGAGCCGGTCGGATCTGCACCGTAGTCGCGGACGACATCAATCGGAAGCGACGTATACAGTTCATTGAAATTGTCGTTTACCAGGTCTCCAACATCACGTAGAGTATCGCCTGTACCGTCGTTCGGTGCCGTGCCGATGTCGATTGTCTGCTTGCTCATGTCTCACCTTATGTCAGCGCGGCGGTCGCAATCCAGGCCGAGCCCGTATAGACGTAGATTTTCGAGTCGCTCGTGTTGAAGTACATCATCCCCGCTTTCTGGCCCCAGCTCGGGCTGGCCGTTTCAACCGGGATCACGAGGTTGCGACCGTCGCCACTACCTCCGATCTCTAGTCTCGTATCGAAGTAGCTTCGCCGCGCCTCACCGCCGGGTGGACCGGAACTGCCGAAAGGCGCGAATACAGCGAACGGAATTTGCGCGACGCCGTCAACGTCTGCGCCGAAAGTCGTGGTCACGTTGTCGATCCAATCGAACGTGGCAGCGGCTGAACCGCGGCACGCCACCATCACAACCTCCAGCCAATCAGCCGGGTTTCCGTCAGACGTGATCATCTTGATGAACGCACACTCGTGACCCGTTGAAAATGCTATCGACACGCCGGAACAGTAGATCGAGGTCTGGTAGTAGCCTGTGTTCGTTGCGTAGGTCGCATTGTGGCCTACTGCGATCAGACAAGCGTCACGATTACCTTGACCTGTCTCCCATGTCTCCGGCTGGTCATTGACCTCGATGTGTACATTGTTGAGGTGGATGGTGTTGCCCATCGACCCACCGGCCTCGTTATCGAGCCAGATGAATCCCTGGCCGAGTCCACTGTTGCCCGCCGTACCGATTGTAACCGTGCAGTTCACGAACGACAGGTTCTGCGTTGACTCCGTACCGTCAGCACCGTCCTCGCACTTGATCATATACCCTTCGATGAAGTCGAACCGGCACATCTCGAAGGTCGCATTGGTACAGCCACGCTGTAAGATGATCGCGTGCTCGGTTGTGTCCGTAATCATCACATTACGCATGAACCCGCCCGGCAAGTCGAGTCGATTGAGTTCAAATGCGTTCGCGGCCGAGAAGTTGCCGGATATCTGGAGATTCTGGACTGTGCCGCGGTGGTTAGTGCCAGCACCGAAGCCGTCCGATATGAACATCTGTTCGCCAGCCGTGCCCGTCCAGTAGATGCGCGGAAGCGTGTTACCCGTAACGTCAGGCCCGCCACCGATCAAGTGTGTTGCACCACCGAGCGTGATAGTCGTTCCGAGCTTGTACCTGCCGTACGGGAAAAACACAGTGCAACTACCAGGATTCCCGCCAGCGTCCGCAGCATCACACGCAGCCTGGATCGCGGTGGCCGAATCGGTAGTCGCTGTCGGATCGGCCCCGAAATCCCGAACTACATCAAGGTATAGCGACTGGTACAGCTCGTTGAAATTATCGTTGATTATATCGCCGCCATCACGCAACGTGTCCCCGGTCCCATCATTCGCGATAGAACCGAGGTCAAGCGTCTGCTGTGCCACGAGAGACCCCTTACGCCATGGTGAAGATTCCGCTCGAGTGCATCGTGATGGTCAGCGTGTTCCCGTCCGTTGCTGTCACATCATCCGGAGAGTTGTCCAGAAGAGTGGAGCAGACGACTGGGTCAGCGGTCGGTGTAGTCGGGTTGTCATCGATGATCGCGGCAAACCTAGCTACGATCGAACCTCCCGCAGCTGTCCAGACCGGGTCCGCACCGGAGTTGTCCCAGGTACACGTCGAGCCGGCCGCAGTCCATGCAGGAGTCGTGATCGTCTCGTCCTTCTGTGTGTACCCGAACTGGGTGCTGAGCTCGTTCGTGATATTGGCGTAACCAGCAGTCGTCACGGTGTTTGCGGTCGAACCAACTGCCGCAAGAATGACGTAGAAGGTGTCGGTGTCCAGGTTGATGTACCCGTTACCGAGCATCTCTTTGAACGTGTCGTGGATACTCCAGGCGTTAGCAGCCATTTTCTACAATCTCTTTCACAAGTGAGTTACGGAACGTGACTTCTCGATCGACATTCTCGAGTCTCATGCCTTGAAGGCGCATGCGAACCCCGAGTCTAAAGTAACGGTCGCAGTGTGAGCACTGACGCGGATTAGTATCGACTGACTGGGCTCCATCGTACTTACTGACATCGACGGAAGTGTAGCCAACCGTACAGTACGGGCAGTGCACCTTGAACACGTGAACTTCCTTGGCTTGAATCATGTCTCCAAACGTAAGGTTCGAGTGATATGTGTCAACCAATGGACAGAGCCTGGGACTTTACGTCTCAAGCTCTGCCAAAGTCCCCGCTACCAGGCGGTTAGAGGGTCGCCACCCTATGGAAAGGAACGTAGTGGAAATGGGGTACTTGTCTAGCCCCGAGCGAGCTTGCCGGCCTGGATTTTACCGCAAAAACCGTGGCGCACGAGCTCAAGGACGACACTGTCATGAGTGATCTGTCCGTTTACTGAAGCACGGTAGGTCTTAATGAGGTTTCTGGCCTCTTCAATCTCTACTGAGGTACCGTTGGGGACGAGCAGGAGGGTCTCTGGATCCATCTTGAGGTCGAGGTGGGGTCGTCCGTCTTCACCCATGGTCCGGCATTTGTGGATCTTGAGTCGGAGTGACCCATGTCCACCCTTCACTTCCTGCAGCTGGAGTGAGGTGTCGATCGAGTCGAGCCAGTCACCGGTGCCCCTGAAGGCTTCCTCCGGGTCGAGCTCTCCTTCTTTGTCGATCTGGGTCTTCTTGTCATGGTGGACGAACAGGTGGGTGGGTCCGGGTACGTATCGTCTGATCGTGGAGTAGACTGCCTGGGCTGTCTCTGACTGGTTCTCTTTCATGTGATGGATCTTACGGAGGGTGTCCCAGATCACAAGAGAGGGCTGGATCTCCTCGATTGCCTGGACCAGAGCATGCTTCTTACTGAAGGTGAGGATGTCCATGTACGGCTCGAGCCAGAAGTGGATACCCTCGGTGACGAAGTCTCCGAAGATGCGCTCGAGTCTGTCCTTAGCTATCTGCTGGGTCATGTCGACCTGGACCATGAGAACGGGGCCAGAAGCAGTCTTCATGCGTCCGAACAGCGGGAGACCATTGACGATGGCATGGGATAACGTCATACAGAACTGACTCTTACCGAGCCCTCTCTTCCCATGTAGCATAACGAGCCCACCACTTGGGATCAACGGCTCCACGAGATACACTTCGTTCGGCATCTCTGCCGTCATGAGTTCCTCAGCTGAGTAGAGCACTAGCGGTCTCTGAACTCTTCCATCCAACAGACGATGCGCAAGATCGTGTTCTCCACACGTTCCCAGGTCGGGCTGTTGATCGTACCGAAACGTGCGATCATCGCCGTTCTTACCGTCCCGAGTCTTTCGCCCGGGTCAGTCGCAAATGTTATTTCTACACAGTCTTGAAATAAATCCCAGAAGTCTACGTGGTCGATATCTCCGTCATCTGGCCCCAGCATGAGCCTACCTTCCCGGATGCAGGGATGTAAATCTTTCGGCCATGGACAGTGAACGGCTCTTCCATGATCTTCTTGATCCGAAGGTAGGCTTCCCATACTTCCCCCTCACGGACCTGGAACAGGAGTTCGTCGTGCACCTGAAGGAGGAGCTCGATCTCTCCCGGCTTGTCCAGTTCCTCTCCCACACGGATCAAGCTGCGATTGATATTAGACGCCACCGTAGACTGAGGCAAGCTGGCCAGACCCTCTTTCAATCTCTTGTGTGGATCCGGTTCGTAGAAGAATCTTCGGTATCCTACAGCATTCTCGAGCCAGCCTCTCGCAGTCAGCTCTTCACTGACCTCGTTCCACCATCTGCGAAGGGGGTGCAAGTCCAGGTAGATACGGTTGATATCTTCGATCTCTGACCTGGTAACCTTCCTCCCGATCTCGTCCGCCCGCTTGTTGACGGTACGCATGATCGTGGGGATCCCGGCCATGTAGTTCGAGGCGTAAGTTGCATTCTTGGCTACAGATCGCTCGACACTGGTGGCTTTAGCGCCGTCGATCCATTCCTGTCTGCCGAAGAAGTGCCCGGCATGCCACGAGTGTACATCCTCACCAGCGATGAGGCGGTCGTAGTATGCCCAGTCTCTTGAGTATGCTGCTGCAAGTACTGCCTCGGCCTTGTCGTAGTCGATGGCGAGGAGGGTCATCCCGTCGTCGGCCTCCAGGCAGTCTCTGACTTGATACAGCTCGTCGGTCGCCGCCGTGACTTTGGGGAGGTTCTGTAGATTTGTCGAGCCTGGATCCACGATCGACTCTGAAGATGATAGCCTGCCGGTCTCTGTCCCGGAGGCGGATAACACGGTTCTTATCTTTCCATCTGGGCATGGCTTGATCCTCTTGTAGACACCCATCATGGTCCGATCTTTCTTCGCCGTCATGTACGGCTCGACGATCGACCGGACTATTTCCCTTCTCTCACTACCCTTCACTGATAGACTCCAGTAGGTCAAAGTAAGGGTTCATTGATAGACTGTAGTATATCAACCGACGAGAGCATTGAGACGATCTCTGGTCAGATTGACCCGCTTCATGACCAGATAAACTGTGCTACGAGGGATGTGTCCAGCCTCTGCTATCTTACAGATGTTGCCATGATACAAGATGTACATCTTGATCAGCCATCTCCTCTCGAAATCACGGAGGGCTGACTTCCTTGCTGTCCAGTAATGATCATCCACGGCTCCACTCCAGTATCTTCTTCATAGTCTCCTCGTTCGCATTGATCCCATCTCGACCGGCAAGGTGCTTCGGGACCCTTAGCCACGTGAACAGGAGCTCTCCCATCTGACTGGGAGACATAGGGTTGAAGACATAGGTACCTATCTTGCCCTGACCGTCGCAGGTCTTACACGGTGCGAGCCACTCAGGCCCGACCTCAGGAGCTTTCATCTCAGAGAGCTGGGTTCGGAGCGTGTACTTGTACTCGTCTGAGACGTTCTGCTCCTCGATCCAGTCAACCCAATCCTTCTTTGCCGGCTTCTTCTGGAATCCAGCGCACCTCCAGCACTGGTCTCTCGCTGTCTCCCCACCACCGCAGCATACACACTGCTTCTCCACCAGATAGCCATCCAGGCCATTCTGCTCGATGTACTGCAGACCCGACTTCCTTGAGGACTCCTGCAACCCAGTCTGCCTGCTCTCGAGTGCCTTTAATCGTGCCTTCCTTAAAGTATTGTTGATCTTTAAGCCTCGGCTCTGCATCAGGTTGAGGGTCGGGATCATGTCCATCGAGGTCCGGTACTGCCTCAAGACGTTCATCTCCGTTGCTTCCGGATACATGATGTCGAACAGCTTCCTTGTCACCCATACGTCTCTCCCGTTCAGTTCAGCCATACGATTCAGATCTTCGGTGTACTCTTTCCACCACTCTACATTGAGGTGTTGGCTGGCAAGGAACGCGAGAGACTTCCTCGTCATTCCACCCTTCACCTCACCACCTGTTTCGCTCTTGCCAGCCAGCTCTGGGTACATGGCCCAGTGAAGGACCGACGTGTCATGTGCGTAGTTCCTGACTCCCACATCCATCTTGTACTGCAGGAAGTGAGTGTCGAATTGTCCGTTGTGTGCGAGCTTAGGTACGTCTGACAGGAGGAACTGGAGGCACCACTCGAAGTCCCGTTCAAGGACCACCAGTGGACTCTCCATCTTCTCACCGTAGAAAGCTATACATAGGAGCTTGCTACCACCCCACGTGACCTCAATGTCGAAGGAGACAAGGTCCTGCTCGTGCAACTCATAGAGTTGGCTGGGGTGAGTGCAGATCCTGGACTTCGGGAAAGGTGTGATGGGCAGGTCGCCGATCAGGTACGCCCTGGCCCTGAGCATGTCGATCTCGAGCAGCATCTTGTTCGGCATGGTCTGGTACAGGATCGCTGCTGGATGCACAGTCGAGAGGACAGGGCAGGGTAGGCCCTTCCGTTGCCAGAAGTACCCACGCCGGTCGAGGGCACCCTTCGCTCCGTGGATAGAGGAGCCTGGCCACCCGTCGATCAGGTCGTAGCACGCCTCGTTGCCAAGTCCAATGATGAGACTGGGTTGGAGCTCCTCAATCAGTGAGAGAAGCTCCTCCAGTCCAATCATCACGTGCTTCGGGTCGTGCTTGTGGAAGTCGTTCCCGGGAGGTTGCCACGGGACTCTGTTAGTAAGGTTAACGTCCTGCCTGCGAAGACCAGCGAGAGCGAGAGTCCGGTCGAGAACTTCTCCTGCGTCTCCTACGAAGGGTCGACCGACCATGTTCTCGTTCGTGCCGGGGTCCCGTCCTACCAGAAGTGGGGCGGGCCGATCCGTCACATTGATCTCCGGCAGGACTTTCCTCTGCACGTGGACCTCCAGTGGAAGTCCCGGGGTTGGTGGACCAGGGGAGAAAGGGCCTACTACAGGGAACGAGAGGTCTCGCCTGGCGGCGATTTAAAAATTCCCTAAGCTCTACCTCGAAGCTATCCACCGTTCGCTCCATGGCCTGGCTGTGTCTGCGCCCGGGACGAGTCATAAGATAGTCGCTCAGTCCGCCGAAGCAAACCTGCGAACCTGAGCGTTCGTCCTGGGTGCGTCGTTCTCGTCCGCATCCTTCGGCTTGTACGTGTTGTGCTCAACCTGGAAAAGCGCACTGAAACCAGAGTACTCACCCTCTCGCAGGTCATGCACGAACGAGGGCAGGTCCAGCTCGACCGCACCCTCAGCCACACGACTGGTGGCACCGATCGCCAGCGCGAACGAGGACAGCAGGAACGCACCACGCTTCAGCAGGAACGGCATGGCCTCTGTGACCTCTTCGTAGTCGAACAGAGAGATGCCCTTGTGCCGGAGGCAGACGTCTTCGCGGAAGATCCGGTTGCCCGGGCTTTCCGTGTTGTCGTCGGCTGGGGTGTTGTTCACGAAGTTGAGACGCAGAAACTCGGTCTCTCCCTCTTGTCCTCGGTCCTCTACGTCAGCGAGCTCGCCGATGTAGACACCCACTGGAAACGGGGTCGGGGTGTTGTCGACCACTGCGGCAGGAATCTTCACTTCACATCCTCCTTGGGTGCCTGATTGGTGTCCCTCGACCACGGCACCTGAACAGTCGGGGCTTTCCAAGGGAGCTCTAGCTGTATGGCCTTATCTTGCCACGGCTTAGCGACTCCCTGCTCTAGAATATGCTGCCAAAATGAGTGCATTAGATCTCCTTTTCTGTTGCACTGGTACTACAGTATAACAATCTAACTTCCCCCTGTCAAGACCTTGATGACCCGATCGAACGCTCCGCCTGCCCGGTTCATGTAGAACCCGACGGATACCACGCCCAGACCCACAGAGTACATGATCGCACTCTTCAGCCCGAACATGACACCGTCAGACGACTCCGACCAGAACTCACCAATAATCGAAGTGCCCAGCTCAGTCACGAGAATGATGATCGAGAAGGTCGCGAACACCCAACTCAGCAGCCTCGAAGTCGAGAGCTTGCCAGTGGCCTGTCCAGTTTCAGGATGCTTCTCCTCGAATGCCGTCGCGAGTACTTTTTGACTAATCATCTTTAACTCCCAGTTCAGTGGACTCCCTAATCAACTGCAGGAGCTTATCATAACTGGGTTCAATGTACTTAACACCTTCCGGAACCTGGCCTGCAATCTTCGTGTGGCGGTCCATGTCGGAGTCCACCTGCAGAACGTACCGCATCTCCTTCTTCTTGCCGACGATCTTTGTCTGACGGTGCATGAAGGTGATGGCGTCGATCTTCTGGCCGAGCCGTCTGCGGTAAGACCCACGAATCATGGGAAGCTCCTTCCCGACGTACTCAATGCCCTGTGCATCGTCGTCGTCCTTCGGTGGCTGAACATGCCACGGCACGATTACGTGCTTCGACCTGGCGCAGTGAGGGCCAGTGAGGCGGCTCAACCTGTGTACCATGTTCTCCATGTTCTCGCGGACGGAGCCGTACGGAGCGAACCGGTTGCCACCCGTGCCCAACTCGTTCGGGTCACCGATCCTCAGTGGGGCGAGAGCTGCGTGCCACGCAAACTCTCCAGCCTCAGTACCGTTGTCGAGGATCACCGCAGCGTACTTCGTGTCCTTCGCCAGCTCGTCGAGCAGCTTAACGAGGTCGTCGTACCCACTGACTTTGTAGCTCTTGTTGATCGGGTCCCACCCCTCGTGCTCCTCGACCATGATGGTATCGTAGTTGTACTCCTGATACTTCCAGCTCTTCGCCTCGCGCGCGAGCGTAGTGATAAGGAGTACCTCGTCGGGTGGGACAACCTCGCCGACTGTAGCCGCGAAGGTGCTCTTCCCGATCCCCGGTGGTCCGAGTACGAGTACCAGCTGTGACCCGAGCGGGCTAACATCTCGTGCCTTAATCACTTCCATCAGTCCCCCCACCGGGTTGCAGGCTGGAGAGTGTTCTCCCAGTTATCGAGTGTCATTGTCTGTCCTTCTTCAAGTACCACCTCCGTGCCCATGACATTCAGGGTAACTCGCTTCTTCGTGAGCTTCGTCACGGTAATGAAGTTCTGGACTGTAAGTGTCACCTTACCGGATACTCGGGGTGCCGTCATCAATCCTCCCGTGGGTCGAGCATGGAGTGGTGCTTCGTGTTGACCTTCAGTCCAGTCATGTCGTCACGTGCCCATATGGGGTGCTTACAGTGTGTCTCGAGGAATGTGCAGCCACCACAGTAAAGGCCGGTGAACTGGGGATAGTATCCTGTATCTTCATACTGAGAGACCGTGCCGATCTGGGACTTCACGTTACGGAGAGTCTCCTGAAGCATGGTCTCGTCGTAGATGTACTCCCGCCTGTCGAACTTCACTGCCTTCGACTTCGGGGACGAGGCGTACTTCCCGGTGTAGACGGCGTCGAGGATCGTGCCCGCGATCGGCCGACCCAGAAGCTCGACCAGCATGAGAGTGTAGATCCGGAACTGATCTGAGATCCGGTACTTCATGGCCCAGTAGTTAGAGATCCAGCCGCCCGTGCTCTTATGGTCGACAACGTAGAGGTTGCCGGAGGGAGTCTCGAACAGGTCGTCCGGTATCCCCTTGAGGTAGATCCAGTTAGGGTGCTCGCCGAACCGCATGAGCATGGTGCTCTCACCGAGGATGAGGTCTCCCTCGTCGGTCATGATCCAGCGTGCGGCCAGAAGGTTCGACTTATCGAGATCATCGTATCTGATTCGGTATGGTTTGTATGTGGAGTGCCGCTTCCAGAAGTCGTGGTAGTTACGGATCACGATCTCGAGGTGAGCCAGAGTCATGTGCTGATCCTCCGGCCTGAGCGGGCCCGGGTCAGTCCAGACCTCGCGCATGGCTGAGACCGCCTGATCAGGATCGTCTGTGATCATGAGCCTGTGCAGACCCACGTGGATCACCGAGCCTGTCGTGAGCATGATCGGCTTGTCTCTCTCTGAGATCTTGTCCACGTACCTGTGCTGGTACTTGCGTGGACATGAGGTGAGAGTAGCGAGCCGTGAGGGACTCCAGATGTTCGCGGCGTTCTCTTTCTCCCACTCGCGGAAGTTGTCGACGCCCTCGAACTCTTCGTGGATGTGGATTACTTCTTTCATACTCTTCTCCTTAAGGGAAGGGGTAACTCCTACCCCAGTCCTGTTTTCCCTGTGGTGTGATTGCGTCAGTCGTGTCGCACCGGCGCTTCACTGGACAGTTCTTACAGGTAATATAAGCGCGTTGGTTGTCTTTCGCAATGCGTGCGGGTGGATCAGTGTTCGCGCTCTGCACGATCTGTCCGGATAGCCCCTTCCAGCCCTCTTCGTCCGAGAACATGCTGTAGCAGTGGAACCTCAGATCGTTCCCAATCTGCTGGATGATGTATGCGTACGGACGGAGAGTGTATCCAGAGTAGGTCTGGACCAGGGCCCACTCGTGAAGCAGGTCCCACTCCCACCAGCTACGGAGGTCACCTCCGTAGGTCCGGACGACCGTGTTGTCGTAGAGCCAGATCCCGATCAGTCCAACAGGGGTGCTGATCTTGTAGTGGTCGGCGATCGAGGCGAGCAGAGCGTTCTGCTTCAGCTCGAAGACAGAGGCCTCAAGCTCCTGAGTCCATAGACCACGGCGAATGCATCCGATCAGTGGGTTCCCGAGCTTGCCGAGCTGGTGTCGTAAGTCTGCCTCAATGTTCTGGATACCTACCACTCTATCGAGACGTAGTGATTCCGTCTCCTTCCACCCTTCAAAAGGTACCATCGGTTCTCCTCATTGGTCACGTTCATCTGGAAGAACCAGGGGGTCGCTTCCATACGCATGGGTCGGCCAGCAAAGTCAGCTGTCCGGCTTTGGAGGTACCTCACTGCCCGGTGGTACTGAGTAGGCATGATGTCATGGTCTGGGTTACAGACTGCCATGAGCTCTCTCTCGATCTTTCGACAGTTCTCATCGTTCAGCCCGTGAGTCGAGTAGTAAGGATGAGGAGGACGCTCGAGATGCTCTTTCATGACCAGGATTCTGGCCATCCCCAACTTCTTCCACCAGCTTCCGCCCTTCGTCCACAGACGAGTCTGGTTCCAGCTGCTGGGATCTGGGAATGCAGGGTTGTACAGAAGACGTCTCCATCTGTCCTTCTGTTCGTCGGTTCCGTGCCTCTCGATCCTTCTGATCCACCCCTTGTACTTGAGTGTGCCGTGGTTCATCTCGTCGGCATACCAGTGATCTTCGAGACCGGAAAGACGGAGTGTGTTCCAGATAAACCACGACCGATGGATCCTGGCAGTCCGTGGATTGATCGTGAAGAGTCGCCCTACCTCTTCCTGTCCGATCTTCCAGAGAAGTGCGAACGGAGCAAGCTGGAGTAACGTGTCACGGGGCGCAGTGTCCGCGTTGACCTCAAGGTAATCCTCAAGTACCAACCTCGGGGATGTGGTCCTGAAGAAATCTACCGAGCGCATCACTCACCGATTTCGCTGTGAATCCGAGGATTCGTGAGTCTTCATGCGTGACCTCACGTAAGGCCAGGGCCAGCCGATCACGACTGACTCCGTATCGTAGGGCAATGCCCGTAATCGATCCCAGAGCGTCTCCAGCAGCGTACGTGATCTCTCCGGTCTTACCCGCTGAGACGAAGACGCGATAGACTGACCCGTTTGGATTGAAGACACCAGTGATGAATACATCTCCTTCGGGTGTCTCATACTGCTTCGTCATGCTCTTCTTCGGGGGCCCCATCGAGCTCAGTGCCATCGTTGGCTCCTGATAGATATTGGTAGAGGGTCTCTCGCTCACGTTCTGGGGCAGCCAACATAACCATCATGATCGCATCACTTACAAGTTGGGTGTTGAGAACATGGCGCTGCTCTGCCGGGATAGCGTCGAAGACCTCTGTGAACTTCGCAACTGCCTGCATGAAGACCCAGACCTGGTCCTGTATAGTAAGACCCTCTCCTGTCCGGACCCTCTCTACCAGATCGTCTGTTACCTTGACCTCGTCAATCAGACTTACGGCTTTCATTCTCTCTCCTTTAGTGGGGTAGGTCCTCGGGCAGGTAAGGACCCCACGCGGCTTGGGCTTTTTTCTCGTCCCCCTATCCCCTGCCCTAGAGCTTCCCGTCGTTGTCCTCAGGTGACGGTGTCAGATCCCTGTCAATTCCTGATCCAGCGTAAGAACAATAGGTTCATGTCGCCGAGAGCCACTTAGTTACCCTCGGCTGCCAGCGTGCCTGGCGGGACTTCGATTACGACCGGGACGGAGTCTACTGCCTTCTTGGTCTTCTTGACCGTCTTGGGCGGCTCAACCTTCTCGCGACCGTCCTTGATCCCGTGCTCTGCCTTGCACTTACGCCCGAAGTCGGACGGAGTGAGGCCCAGCTGATTCCTGGTACCCTCGTAGAGGATATTCTTCTGCTTATCGAGCCAGGTGGTGAAGTGGTGAAGAGCTTCGTCATCGATCTCGATGTTCTCGAGGTCAATGTAGATGGACAGGAACGCTTTCATTCTGTACTCCTTTGATTAGGGGTCACTACAATCTCTGGTGTATCCACAACGGGGGCAGGTGATTTTGCAGTGGCGGATGATGGTCCAGTTTCCGCAGACCCAGCACCGTAGGTTCGAAACCGCCCGCACTGAATGCACTCGAGTCGATGCTTCTCGTCTCCGAGTACTCGAACTCCCATACCACTGCAGTAAGGACACTTGAGCCATTCTGTTCCCTCGCCCTGCGTCATTCTCTCTCCTGAAGACTCTAAGGCCGGTCCAGCCCACTCAGTGAGATCCGATTTATCTCGGAGTGGTTGTCCCCGAACCGGCCTCGCCTTACATCGAGTCAGCCCGTTGTCGGGACCGAACAGGAATGTAGGGGCAGAGCGTCACTGGCGCAAGTCTATTCTCGGAAGAGTTCCCAGATGAGTGCACCGGCGAGGACGAAGGTCGCGCCGAACTGAACCATCTCCCATGTCCCCGGCTTGCCTACGTCTCTGTATTGCTCGGCAATCTCCAG
>Ga0307377_10006014_pt1 | contig 12827 bp, 11 predicted proteins | sample TR3MG_FD_202535 | JGI IMG/M metagenome (GOLD analysis project Ga0307377, IMG submission 202535) | Soil microbial communities from Risofladan, Vaasa, Finland - TR-3 | ecosystem: Environmental > Terrestrial > Soil > Coastal area > Acid sulfate soil | place: Finland: Risofladan, Vaasa | collected...
GGCTTGATTTTTTTACTTACTCTGATGTTCTTGCCTCCGTTGGTGAGAAAAAACTTACCATTGAACACTTTCTATTTGCCGATAGTAATTTCTTTAAAACATTCAACGTCAAACTACTTGAAGGAGAACCAGAGAATGTGCTAAAGGAACCTTTTTCGTTGGTGCTCACCAAGAAAGAAGCCAAAATACTTTTTGGCACCGACCATGCAGTAGGAAAAACCATCACTCTGGACAATCGCCAAACATACACGGTTACAGGCATTATGGAACAGATGGAAAACAGCACCATATCTGTCGACGCCATAGGTTCATTCAGCGATATTGGCCGCATCAGAAATGACCCAAATTTTGAAAACTACATCACATCAATGTGGAACTACCCCACCTACGTGGTTTTGAAACAGGGGGTGTCAAAATTGGAAGTGGAACAGCAACTCACCAGCTGGGCCAAAGAACGGTTTCCTAATTACAGATACATTTTTACGCTTAAACCTCTTCAGGATATCTACTTCGACACGTCTATCAAATACGAGGTTGGCAGCAAACACGGAAACAGAGACCTTGTTTATCTCTTTCTGGTAGTTGGTGCTCTTATCCTTCTTTTGGCATGCGCAAACTACATTAACCTTGCCACCGCCATGGCTATCAACCGATTTAAGGAGATGGGTATTAAAAAGACACTTGGTGCAGGGAGAGGACTTCTTACCTGGCAGCTAATAGGAGAATCGGTGGTCATTTGTTGGCTTAGCCTTATTTTTGGGCTTATCCTGCTCGAAGCCCTTTCACCGGTCATTAATCCTCTCCTTGGTAGCAACATCTCCTCGACAATATTGATTCACTCCACCACTACCATTGTCTTGCTAATTGCTGGTGCAACACTCCTAGGAATACTAACTGGAATGCTTCCTGCTATGTACCTAGCCAAAACCAATACCATAAATGCCTTAAAAAATGAGCTATCCTCAGGGAGAGGTGCAATTACATTGCGTTCGGCCATGATTGTTTTTCAATTTTCCATTGCAATCACCCTGATAATAACATCAATTGGCATTTATTCGCAAGTTCAGTACATGCTAAAAAAGAATCTTGGGTTTAACCCTGGAAATGTGTGCTACATTGATGGAAATAGGAGTCTAAACGCCTCGAAAAAAAGGCTACTAAAAGAAAAGCTACTTACATGCCCTGCAATAAAAAACGTGGCATTAATGAGCCAAGTGCCGGGTGAAATTGGCTGGCAGGAAAGCTTTTATATTCACCAAAAACCATTTCAGTATACCTTTTTGGCTGCCGACCCTGAACTTTTTGATGTTCTTGAAATACCCATCATCAAAGGTGAAAACTTCAGCAGTTTACACCTAGAGGATCAGGACAGCTGCATGATTATCAATCAAAGCGCCAAAGATATTATGGGTGTGAATGCCGGAGATATATTTATCGATGATCAAGGAAAATCATTTAAAATACTGGGCGAAGTGAACGATTTTAACTTCAACTCATTAAAAGAAAGAGTTCCTCCGTTGATTATATTTCCAAGAATGAATGCAGCAAACCATTTACTTATTCGCTTCGAAAAAGGAAAAATCGCTGAAGGACTAAACTTTGCAAAAAAAACATGGGAAGAGCTGGTTCCGGATTACCCTTTCACGCCAGTTTTTTTTACCACATCGCTAAACGAACTTTACACAGGAGAGAGGAAAATTGGTTCTCTGATTCTATTTTTCACTTTATTGGCACTGGTTATTGCGGCTATGGGGCTTTACGGACTATCAACATTTCTGGTTAACAAAAGAAAAAGAGAAATTGGGCTACGAAAGGTTATGGGGGCTTCTAACAGTCAAATAAGAAAGAAAATAAGCTTCGATTTTCTGAAATGGGTCCTATTTTCAAATATCATAGCATATCCAGTATCTTATCTAATGGTGAACTATTGGCTCGAACGGTTTGCCTATAGAACAGCAATTTCGCCAATGATATTTGTTGCTGGAACAGTGTTATCAGCCCTAGCCGCCCTTATAACAGTATATTGGCAAATTAGCCAGACCGTGAAAGTTAACCCTGCTCAAACGCTTAAACATGAATAGAGCGGAGCCAATGTGGTGTTCATAGCTGGTCATTATCGAACACTACTTGTACAAAAGCGATACACTCCACCGAGCCGTATGAGATAGAAACCACTATGTATATTACTGATAATGTGAATGTTTAATCATTCGGCACAACTAATGTAACTAATGAGCCAAACAGTTAAATTCTTACGCCATGATTAATGCTTCAAATCTTACCAAAGTTTTTCGGACAGAAGAGGTTGAAACAACCGCTCTAAACGAAGTGGACCTACATGTAAAAGATGGCGAGTTTGTTGCCATAATGGGTCCATCTGGATGTGGAAAATCAACGCTACTTAATATCATTGGATTGCTGGACAATCCTACAGGTGGAAGCCTAAAGATTAATGATATTGAGGTTGCCAAGTTTACTGAAAAGCAACGAACTAATATTCGCAAAAACACCATTGGATTTGTTTTCCAGAGTTTCAACCTCATCGACGAGCTTACCGTTTTCGAAAATGTGGAATTACCATTGCTTTACCAAAAGATTCCTGCAAGTGAGCGCAAGGTTCAGGTTGAAAAGGCACTAGAACGGATGAATATTGCACATCGTCGCAATCACTATCCGCAGCAGCTATCGGGAGGTCAGCAACAAAGGGTTGCCATTGCCCGTGCTGTAGTTTCGAACCCAAAGCTGATTCTAGCAGATGAGCCAACGGGAAATCTAGATTCCAACAATGGAAAAGAGGTAATGGACCTACTTCAGGAACTCAACCGGGAAGGAACAACAATAGTAATGGTGACCCACTCTCCGTCGGATGCAAAATACGCCCACCGATTAGTGAACCTGTTCGATGGGAAAGTATCGGTTGAACAGCCAGCAATGACTTATGCCGAACTTTAACTAAATCAACTAACTATTTAAATGTTTAAGAGCCTTGTATTAATTGCTTTTCGAAATCTCAAAAGGCAAAAGTCTTTTAGTCTAATAAATATCGTTGGGCTCTCCCTCGGCTTGGGTATTGCGGTGGTAATAATTAGCTTCATTGCATTTGAACAAAGCTTTGATACTTTTTATCCTGACTATCAAAATATTTACAGAGTGGCCCACACGGGAGAGTTTAACGGTAAGAAGATTAACGCGGCAAACTCACCTCTTCCCGAAGCGCCGGCAATCCTCGAGGATATCCCCGAAGTTGCCGTCGCTACCCACTTTTATGACATGCCTGAATTTACCGTTGTTAAAGTTGGCGAGTCAAAATTTCTGGAAAAGAGTATTTTTCTGACTGACTCTCTCTTTTTCGCTGTTTTCAATGTAAAAGTGGACGGAAACGAACCCCAAAAGGCTCTTGCATCCCCAAACAATGCTTACTTATCCGAAGAGACTGCAAAGCGATACTTTGGAAACCAAAATCCAACAGGACAGACCATTGAAATAAGAGATAAGGTAGTAACCATTGTTGGTACATTTAAAGATTTTCCAGCTAATAGTCACATTCACCCTAAGATCATTGCCAATCTTAAGTTGCTGTTTTCCAGTCAAGAGTTAAATGAATGGGGAAAATTTGGCTACTTTACCTACATCAGGCTACGAGAAGGAAGCAATGCCGATACGGTACAGTCAAAAATCAGAACAATGTTCGACAATCGTATTGGAAAAGAGTTTGCAGCAATGGGTATATCCTTTATCCCATACTTACAGCCAATTGAAAGCATTCACCTTCACTCCTCTCTCATGGGTGAGGTTGAACCAAATGGCGACTACGAAACCATTTACATCTTCAGCGCTATTGCTCTTTTAATTCTGCTCATTGCCGCAGCCAACTACATGAATTTATCAACTGCACGCTTCTCCAGAAGGGCAAAAGAAGTAGGAATTCGGAAAGTTAGCGGTGCCCGAAAAGGGATGCTCGCCGTCCAATTTCTGAGCGAATCGGTTGTGCTGGCTCTCCTATCACTTGGGATTGCACTATTCTTGGCAGAGCTGCTTTCACCTTTGCTACCTCAACTCTTACAGCGAAATATTGAGTTGGATTTATTTACAACTCACAAGATTTTTCTGTTCTATATTCCGGTTGCCGTCATTACAGGGCTCATTGCAGGCAGCTATCCAGCATATTTTCTCTCTTCCTTTAAACCCATAGCAACGCTTAAAGGAAAAGTTGGTGACGCAAAGCGGTCGGTTGTGCTACGAAAAGTATTGACTCTCACTCAGCTATTCATAACCATTGGATTAATTATTTGCACATTCACCGTTTACAGGCAGTTGCAATATCTCGGCCACAAAAATTTAGGCTTTAACAGAGATAACATAATGATGCTTGGGCTCACATCCAGGGACGCCGTTCAAAAAGCAAATTTGCTAAAAGAGAAAATGTTAACATTTTCAGGTGTTGAAAGCGTAACAGCTACAAGCAGCTTCCCCGGTAGTGTAAATCATGGAGAAGGGTTTGTTCCAGAAGGGTTTGATACCACTCAAACTACGCTGATGTTCCGACAGGATGTGGATTACGACTACTTCAAAACAATTGGAGCAAGCATGTACTCAGGACGTTTCTTTTCTAAGGAATTTCCAACTGACTCCAATGCAGTTATAATCAACCAAACAGCACAGAAACTCTTTGGTTGGAAAGATGCGATAGGAAAAACGATTAGTTCAGCAGGAGGATCACGGCAGTCAACCATTATAGGGGTATATAACGACATGAACATTCTTTCGCTTCACGACCCAGTTCAACCTGCAATTATTTTTCTGGCTAAGCAACCGCCTGCATTCCTCCTCATTCATACGAATGGAGACACAAAGGGAATCGTTGAGAAAACAGAGGAAGTATGGAATAATCTTATCCCAGATAATCCTTTTCGTTATAGCTTTTTGGATGCTGAACTGGCTAAAAACTATGTGAAAGAAAAGATGCTTGGAAGAATATTCCTCATTCTTACAGCCCTAGCCATTCTTATTGCCAATATGGGATTACTCGGTCTGGCAATATTCAACGCAGAAAGAAGACGGAAGGAGATCAGCGTTAGAAAGGTGCTAGGTGCAAATAAGCGAGTTATAGCCTTTCTGTTCCTAAAGGAGTATGGGCTACAGATAGTAGTAGCAAGTGTGGCATCATGGCCTCTTGCCTACTACCTTATGGAGCAATGGTTAGATAACTTCCCCTACCGAACAACCATTTCCATTTGGACCTTCGTAGGAGCAACTATCATTGCAAGCCTTATTGTCTTGCTTGCTATAGGTTATACCGTAATTAAAGTTGCAAATACTAACCCGGCAGAAAGTCTTAAATACGAATAGCAACCATACTAATTAATTGCAGCAAACCTCAATCGATTGACAATTTCGATTGAGGTTTGCTGTATCATGCAGTATTGAGCACCAAAGGGGAACTACAGGTCAACAATTAATAGCTATTAGGTTCAACTTGCCATAAATTATAATATATTGACGCAGGTTTTGATACTACATAATTCATTAAGTTCTTGGCCATGAAAGCAAAAATGAATCTTCGCAGCAAAATACAAACCTATGTGATTGGTGCAAGTGCAGTAATATTTGCTGCAACGGTCAGTTTTATCAGCATTAACTCGCGACAACAGGCAGCAACCGATGCAAAGCAAATCATAAGACTCCAAGCTTGGGAAGCAGCGCGGCAGCTACAGACAAAACTCGAATCTGATTTTGCAATCATTCGGACAATGCGAACCAGCTTTCAGAGTTGGAAAATGCTTGGTTCTGCACTTAGAGACTCTGTAGTTCTTAAGACTCAGCGGCTCTTAATCGAGGATAATCCTAGCCATATTTCGGTGGCCACAAGTTGGGAATTAGAATATATCGATCCAACCTATACCAAGCACTATGGAAGACTTCTCTGGGGCTTCTATCGCGAAAATGGACAAATAAAAACGCTAAAGGGGCTAAAAAATCTTCAAGGCGATGACACCTCAAGTGTATACTACAAGCTAAAAACCTCCAAGAGCGACTATTTGGGTGACCCAGAGCCATACTCCTACACCGGGAAAAAGGAGGATGAAGTATTATCTGCAAACATTTCAATCCCCCTAATCTCAAATGGTAAATTTATTGGACTTGCAGGTGCCGATATAGACCTATCGAGCTTTAGCGATATTGTTGGTAGCTTAAAACCTTTCAAAACCGCTAAGGGATTACTTATTTCCAACAACCTCAAATTCGTAGTTAATCCTAACCTTAAAGCAGTAGGAAACCCAATAGCAGAAACAAACCCAGAACTTGTCGCCTTTGCCAAAAACATTATCGGAGGTGAGGAGTTTCAGTCGGAATTCACCGACTCCTCGGGACGCAAGCAATTCTTGGCCTTTGTTCCTGTTAAGGTTAAAGGAATTCATACACCCTGGTCCGTTGGTCTAGAAGTACCCATGGATGAAATAATGGCAAAGCCAAACCACCTTCTCTATCTCTCCATTGCTGTTGGTATAATTGGCCTTCTGATTATGCTCATTTTAGTAATTAGAATTTCGGCCTCCATTACCAACCCGGTAAAACAGATAACCAAGAATCTCCTGCTCATGGCACAAGGAAAAATTAAGGAGGTCGTTATTCCTCAACTAAATACAGGCGATGAGCTGGAAGCCATGAATAAAGCACTTGAGCAATCTGTTGCCGATTTAAGTCTAAAATCAGAATTTGCGAAACAAATTGGAACTGGCGACTTGGAGGCCACTATTGAGCTTCCATCTACCGAAGATGAGCTGGGTAAGTCGATGCTGGAAATGCAGCAAAGCCTCAAAAAAGCAGATGAAGATGCCAAGAGCAGAGCCAGTGAAGAGCACGAACGACAGTGGGCAAGTGAAGGATTTGCCAAATTTGGGGAGCTCCTTCGTAAAAATTCCAACAATCTGCAAACCCTCTGCCAGGTGCTGGTTAAAGAGCTTACTCGTTACATGAATTTTAACCAAGGGGGGATTTTTCTTCTCAACGACAACGATTCTAACCATCCCATTCTAGAACTCACTGCCGCTTTTGCCTTCGACAGGGTTAAATTCCTAAAAAAGGAGATTCAGTGGGGTGAAGGGCTGGTTGGTGCGTGCGCATTTGAGGGTGAAACAATTTACCTTACGGAGGTTCCGCAAGATTACATCAAGATTACCTCCGGCCTTGGTGATGCCAATCCAAACTCTGTAATACTTGTTCCACTTAAGGATGACAATGGTAGTGTTTTAGGCGTAATTGAGATGGCCTCCTTCACCACAATTGTACCCTACCAGCAAGAATTTTTAGAACAGTTGGGAAGAAGCATTGCATCTACGATAGGTTCAGTTAGAATAAACCAGCAAACGGCTTTGCTGCTTCAGCAAACCCGTCAGCAAGCTGAAGAGATGATGGCTCAAGAGGAGGAGATGAGGCAAAATATTGAGGAACTCCATGCCACACAGGAGGAAATGACTCGAAAAGAGCATGAGATTGCCTGGACTATGGAGTCTATCAACAACTTAGTTGCCGTTATTGAGCTAGACTCAACCGGAACTGTAACTCACATTAACGAGAAGGCAGCAACACTTCTTGGTTACACAAAACCAGAACTTGTAGGGAAAAACTATAGCGTGTTATACAATGAAAAAGAGTTTACTAAAGCGCTTGGATCAGAGTCGTTTTGGTCGACCATGAGGAACAACAAAGTTTTTGAGGCAAATGTTCGTATTATTAGCCAGCATGGGTCTACCGTTATTTGCAAATCAGCCTCCAGCCCCCAGCATGATAGCACGGGTAACCTGGTGAAAATTATGCAAATGCTATTTCCCCAAGCATAGCCTTTCTCTAAAAAGATGAACCGACTTGATAGGGCTATTCTTTATGTGATTTTAGGTGGTGCACCACCCCTTCTGCTCATGCTAATTGCTTGGCGGTTAGGTATGGATTCTCTTCCGTCACGGTATGTCGTTCTATTTGCCCTAGTCGGGCTTATACTTGGACTGCTTACAGACTTATTTGTTTTGGGAGAGTTCGTAAGAAGAGCCTTTACGCTGCCCATTTTTTCCTTGATCATGTTGTATGCATTTTACCTGTTTCTTTTCTGGATATTGAACTACCAACTGCCTTGGCAAAGCATTATTCCAGGACTGGGTGCCGGTTGGTTTGTTGGCAGAAAGGCATACTTTATGGGAGGAGGAAAAATTCTCCTAAAACAGATGGCGAAAAAAGCAAACACCATTTGCTTCATCGGAACCTCAACCACTTTTACTGGTACAATAATGATGATTTTTCAGAACAGAGATGTGGTATTTCAGTGGCCAGCAAAATTGGGCATTCACCTCAGCTCCTCCTTTTGGGTGACCATTGCCGCCCTTGTTATGACGGCTATTATCACTCTAGCGTTACAGTGGGTCCTAATTCGAAAATTAGCCATTCTTTCATTTAAGTACTGGAATCCGAAACCACAGCCCAATAAAACCAATAACTTTTGATTTACAGAGATCTAATAAAATAGAAACTACGAACTTCAAATTATACTGCCAGCTCCTTTTTGCTGGATAAACGGATTAACTAAATCGACAAAAATGATTTACTAACCTTAAATACCTGAACACATGAAAAGCAATAACAAAGAGCAATCTTCGGTTAAGCCTATGGGTATTGGCCTTTCCATAGTTTTTCTAGGTGCTACTACAGCAGCAATGTGGTTTGCGATGCAATACTTTTTACCGAGAATGGTAGTCCAGTTTGCCGCAACCCCTGCCCCACTTGCATGGTATATCTCAACCGGAATTGCTGTATTCTTGCCCATGTTATTGTTGACAATGGTTTTGGTAAAAACAGAATTAAAAAGTTTCACCTACCATCAGCTAAAACATCGATTAAGAATAAGAAAGTTGAAGGGAGAAGATTGGATATGGGTTTTCCTGAGCATAATGCTTTCGGCTATTCTAACGATGGTGCTCATCTTTATAAGTAAAAACAACATTGATCATTTCTCACCACAACCTGCACTTTTGCAGCTGCATTCCTTAGCCCCTGAAGATAGCTGGATTATGTTGGCTTGCTTGCCTCTATTCCTTTTCAACCTATTGAGTGGTGAACTATTTTGGAGAGGCTACCTATTCCCTCGGCAGCAGGCAAAATTTGGAAAAAGAACATGGTTAATCAATGGCCTGCTGTGGTTAATTTTCCGTCTGCCGCTGGGCCTTAACCTCCTTATTGTCTCCACCCCAACTGCATTCTTAATTACCTATGCTTTTCAGAAGACGCAAAACATAAAGGTTGCAATTCTTGTTAATGGGGTAATAAGTGGTTTAGGTTTTATTGCTCTAGCACTTGGCTACATGTAGTTGAATGAAAAAAGCAGGAAAAATATCTACAGCGGTTCAATTTCTTCTAATTGGTGCCCTTATTGTTGCTGGTCCCATATTCACCGTTGGTAATTTAATTCTGTTGCTTATACAGATGTCTAGCCTTGTCCTTGGAATATGGGCTATTCAGGTGGTTGGGGTTTATAACGTCTCCATCTTCCCAATTCCACGCCAAGGATTGGAGCTCCAAATTAATGGTCCATATCGATGGATTCGTCATCCCATGTATTTGGCGGTTTTACTCTTCACTGCCCCCATTACCCTTCAACATCCAACAGCATTAAAAACAAGCTTAATGGTGCTGCTAGTAATTGATCTGGTTTCAAAAATTACCATAGAGGAATCATTACTAAAAAAGGAGATACCCACCTACAGGTACTATATGAAAAAAACTTGGAGACTAATCCCTCTCATCTACTAATTTGCAGAACTAATATGATGCGATGGATTATCAATGTTGGATTGCCTGAATTATCTCAACCCAATTCGCCACCTCATGCTTCTAATAATCTTCGCATTTCTTATAGGCGGCATATGGATAAGCCTAGCAACAATGCTTTCAGAAAAGTTGGGTAGTAAAGCAGGTGGAATGGTTGCCAACCTACCATCTACAATATTGGTATAGCTGTTATTTATTGGAATAACTCAAGGATCTCAATTTGCTGCAAACGCTGCGTCGGCAGTGCCTATTGGCATGATTATAGACACCCTCTTCCTATTCATTTTTATTGCGCTAGTCGAAAAAGGGCTTCTCCTCGCTACCACAATTTCTGTGGCATCATGGTTTGCACTCGCCGCCCTCTCCTTACCCTTAAAAGAACTTCCTAGCTGGATTACTTCCCTAGTTTATTTAGGGGTATCATCCCTCATTTTTATAGTGGCTGAACAAAAACTTGGCATTCAATCCCTGCCAAAAACCAACAAAAAATTTTCCAATCTACAACTCATTACCAGAGCAATGTTTGCTGGTTTAGTTGTTGGAGGAGCAGTTACTATAGGGAGAACAGGGAATGCTTACTGGAGTAGATTATTTAGCATATTTCCCGCTGTCATGTTATCGTCTATGGTGATACTCACGATGAGCGCTGGAAGTCAATTTGCTAGAGCCACCGGCAAAATAATGATTATCACCTCAGCCAATATTGTAGTCTACGGATGGGCAGTGAGCTTATCTTACCCAGCATTAGGCTTGATTTGGGGAACACTTTTTGCATACCTACTTGCAGCTATCTCGGTGTACTTGCTCCGTCCCTTAGTAGCAAAAACTAAATAGGCTAACCATTGATATCCTCTCCACCAGAAGGAGAATTAGAGTCAATTTCGCCTGAATCATAATCCTGTATATTGTAGCCGATTGGAAGATCAAACTGCTGATCTGGAATGTTCGGATTTTTAGAAAAAGTTTGAGCAACAACCTCAACCCCATTAATTTCAGTCTTCAGCACAACATTGTTAAAATGAACGCCGTGCATGCGTCTTTGAGGATACTCGTGATACAAGCTATACGAGAATTTGGTTCCCAATACGCCAAGCAAAAATTCGCTACCCTCCTCCCGATAGTCCATAAATCGCTTCATGGAATCGGAAAGCAGAAACTGAGGATAAGCAGCAAGAAGCGTCGTTGAAAGAACTCTTTTTAGCACCATATTTTCAGTCATATCATCACCATTTTCCTCCCGGAACAAATCGAAGGAGTAGAGGTAGCCATCGCGAATCAGATTGATAGAGTGACTCCGACCGGAAAGGCCAAAATCATCTCCTTCGTTAAATGTTTCTATTAGTTGCTTTTGGCCATAATCGTCAAAATATAGGGTACTAGACACATGAACGCCTAAAATTTTGATTGGCGAAAAAACAACGATTCCTGATTTTAGCCTATTATCAACAGAATTAGAATTGGGATGGCTATCATTTCTTCTTCCTAAACCACAGCCATCGGCAAATAGTAAGAGTATTGCGGCTATACGAATTATGGTTTGATTCCCCATTATTTACCTTAAGTTTTTCGCCTGACAAGTTACGACCTATGCTAGGTAAAACCTTGCCGGATAATAGTTTTAAACTACCGTTTGCAAAACAATACCAAAAAGATTTTGGGTGCTAATGAACCTTTGGCTACTTTTGTTGTCTATTGCTCATAATGCCTTACAATGGACACAAAGAAAAAAGATTCGCGCTACTCCCGTATTTACGATCAGCTGACAGAACTGGTAAAAAAGTCGCAAGACCCAACTGCTCGGATGTGTAGCATTTCTGCGGTACTCAAGCACAAGTTGGACTACTTCTTCTGGTGTGGATTTTATTGCCTAACTCCCGAGCAAAAGCTCATCGTGCGCACCTATCAGGGACCGGTTGCCTGCATGGAACTTAAAACAGACGTTGGGGTTTGCTGGGCTGGCATCAACCAAGGGAAGACAATTATGGTTGAGGATGTTGAACAGTTTCCAGGCCATATTGCATGCGACTCAAGGTCGAAGTCGGAAATTGTTGTACCTGTATTTAACCCCGAAAAGATTATCGTTGGGGTGATGGATGTGGATAGCAGCGAGCTTGGATCGTTTGATGAAATAGATGCAAAGTGGCTTGAAAAAATCGTGGCGCTTATATACAGCTAGCCGTAATAACGTTGGTCATTGGCTGCAAAAAATCAGGAATTAGTTCCTTTACACTTGATTGTAGATTTTTTAAAGCTGAAATTTTCCAATACCTAAGTTGCGGTATAATATTTGTATAGATTAGGAGGACCTTTGAACCAAAAATGCTATGAAAAAAATCTTCCCCTTACTAGTTATGGTTGCAATTATTAGCTCTTCCTGTATGGATAACAATAACTGCACCTATTGTAATCCTTACCCCACCCCATTCGTTTTCACCCTGTTTCCTTCGCTCACGGGCACAAGCATGATTAACGACAGCACCTACATCCCAGACTCCATCCAGCTCTACTACCTTAAAAATAATGTTCAAGAACCGGTCAATTTTGTAATCAGTAACTCGAACTACTTTGGAAACTATATTTATACCACAGATATCTCCAAAGTGAGTGCTGGTGAAAATATCAAAACATTTTATTTACATCTTAGCCAAACCGAAACCGACACGATTTATTTTGATTGTAAGGTTGTAAATGACGGATGTTGCACTTACTACAATTACGACAGCCTATCCTACAATGGAAAAGTGATGCCTTACAGCAGCATCTATGGCCTTTACTTCTTTATTAAAAGTCAACCATAGTAAACATTTCCCCTGCTTCCTATTTAAAAGGCCGGTATAACAACCGGTTTTTTTATTCTGACATTACAATACTACTCAACCATAACCTGCACCATTTTACTAATTTTGTAAAAAAATGAGATAATAATGAAGCTATCCACGGAAGCTCCCATCACACTTTTCGACCTAGTGATGCAGAAGTTAAACCTAGGTTCAAAGTCGAAGGCAAAAAAA
>Ga0307377_10006016_pt1 | contig 12824 bp, 11 predicted proteins | sample TR3MG_FD_202535 | JGI IMG/M metagenome (GOLD analysis project Ga0307377, IMG submission 202535) | Soil microbial communities from Risofladan, Vaasa, Finland - TR-3 | ecosystem: Environmental > Terrestrial > Soil > Coastal area > Acid sulfate soil | place: Finland: Risofladan, Vaasa | collected...
CTCGATCGTCTTGTCCGTGCCTACGCGGTCAATCGTGCGAGCGTACTTTGACGTGTCGGTGAAGGTGGTGCTCCCGTCCGTGGTGTCGCTCAACAGCTCAAAAATTTTGAGGAGATTGGTGATTTTTGAGCCGTCCACCGTAAATTTACCGGCGCCGGGCGTCACGTAGCCGGTATCTGGCAAGGCGTCAGTCTGCAACAGCCGCAGATTTCCGAACGCGGTCACATGCACACCGGCCGGCTGCATGGTACGGGGCAGCAACCAGATGACATTGGGCGTGCCGGTGATGTCGGCAAGGTCTATTTCCTGGGCGGCGGAGCCGTCCGGCGTAAATGAGCCGACCTCAAATTCCAGCAGGCTATCCCAATCAGAGTTGTTATGTACGCCGGCGTCGGTATGATCCACAAGAAACTTTGTCCAGAGGTCTTCTTCCACACGGCAGGCAGGCTCGCCCGTCCCCGCCAAAATATCTTCGCCATGCTCAATCCAGGTCGGGGGATCATTGTTATCGCCTTGCGGATCGCCCATTTGTCCGATGCCCCAGGCCACAAAGTAATAGTCAATGGCATTTTCGTTGAGCACGGACGCGGCGGTCAAATCGAAGCCTGCGCCATCCAGCGTTATCCCGTAATCAGCGTAAATGCCATCGTGCCGTTTGGCGTAGCCTGCGGGCATATCGGCGGCGACGAAGTACAGATAGCCGTCGTTTTCCGAAAAGAGCCAGAGCCATAAAATCGGCGTGAGCGTTGTGTCGGTCAGGCTGATCGTTTGGGCTGTCGCTGTCCCGGCGTAGGTATCTTCTTCCAGCTTCGGCAGGAAATCGTGAAAGCCCTCTTCGTCGTGTTCCGCGATGAAAGCCGCCCAAATCTGGCGGGCTTCTTTATTTTGAGCGTCCGGGAAATAGGCGTCGTTTGCGCCGACAACAAAGTTTTGCGTGTCTTTGAGTGTAAGTGCCATGTTTTTACTCCTTATGAAAAACCATAATACGGGCCGAAAACCAAGTAAAAGTAATCAATTAAATTCGCATTGACGGCCACATCTGCGCCGACCTCAATCGTATCGGAAGTCGGGTCAATTGATTGGATCATATCTGCTTGAAAAGCAGAGACGCCAAGCTCTTTAGTGTCATCTCCGGTCATTGATGCCGTACGAAAAACCGGAGCGTTGGTATCCTCCCGAAACAAGAATAACAGACGGGGGTGTGATTGCGTCGTATAAATATCCCGATCATCCGTCCCGTTGCCGGTCACTTCAATGATTTCCGAGTGGATGATTTCGGCTGAGGTCTTATGCGTGCCGTCGTCGGCGTGTTCCTCGCTCCAATCCGCGTACAAATCCATATTGGCGCGGTTAGCGACATCGGGGTAGCCGCTCGGATGGTTGGCGGCGTCTCTGCGCTCGCCGGATTCGATCCAACGTGGTTCCATAATTTTTTTAGTTCGTAGTAAACGCTTTAGCGTTTGACACGCCGCTAAAGCGGCTACTACGAACCGGATTACATAAGCTCTTCTCTCAGGCGATTTCCGCCGAAATAGCCGCCGTCGCCGTAGGTTTGATCGCCGTCGTATTGGTCGGGCGGGGCGGGATAGAACCGCCCGGTGTCTTGCAATAAATATTTCATGATGTTGGCGTCTAAATCTTTTTCGACTTCGATGGCGCGACCCACTTGATTTTGCAGGGGGAGTTCGTCTTCATCCATCAAAAATCCGCACGAAAACACTAAGTAATCCCCTTTTTCGACATGCACGTTGCCCCAGTGCGTTTCTCCTAGGTCAATGAGGTACACCGGGTCTTTCAGGCGTGCAATCAATCGCGCCTGGACGACCGCGACGGTCGTGTCGCTGCGCGTCCAGTCCAGTTGCAGGGAGACGAGCCGGACGCCGTAAATGCTCTGTGACGCGGCGTTTTTGGTCGTCGTGCCGTCGTCGGTGCGGTAGTAATTGCCGCTTTTGGCAGCCGTCTTGAAGCGTTTATCAACAGCCGCCATGCTCACGGCGTAGTCAATCTGCACCTGGTTGACGATATTCTCCAGCTTGCGCGTGGCGTTGGCGGGCGTCGTGTAGCGTTCCGGGATGATCCCGGACAAATTCAGGCGCGTCTGGGCGGCGTCGAAGCGGATCACGAATCGCCCGTCATTATTCAAGTACCAGTCCCCCAGGAAACAGCGCAGGATGGAGGCGATCAGCGTGGACATCTGAATGTCCTTCATGATGACCCCGGCGCAGGTGTAGCCTAAAAGCGACGCTTTGGAGCGGGCGTCGGCGATGGCGGCGGCGTCGGTTTGGGTGTCCTCGTCGAGAATATCCAGCACGATGTCAACCGGGTTGGTCAATAACACGCCGTCAACGACTTTGCCATTGCAGCGAATTGTGACCGGCTCGGTTGGCTCTGCGCCAAACGTCAAAATCGCCATCGTGTTGCCGAGTTCGTCGGTGTACGCCGGGTCAATCGTATAGCCGCTCGTGACCTCAACGCCGTCCGCATAGACCGTAAAGGTGTTGCCGTCGCCTGCGCTCTGGACTTCATGCCCGGCGATGGCGTAGCGATAAAACGCCGTGTCTATGCAGGGGCAAAATGACACGGGGCCATCGCTGTTTTCGGTCAGTTCGCCGTAGAGCACCGGAATCGGATCGTTCTGATTCCGGGGCGCGGCGTAATCGCCGCTCAAGCGGATGGTGTAGAGGTCAGTGAGCATATTCCGATTTAGACTCCCGGAGTCTCGGAAGACTCCGGGAGTCTGAGTTGCGGCGTGTCGGCGTTGAGACGTTCAACGGAGAGACGCCGCTTGCTTATCTCAATATATTCCGCATTCAATTCAATTCCTACATACCCGCGCCCTAATTGCAAGGCGACAAGCCCTGTCGTTCCCGCGCCGCTAAATGGGTCAAGCACAATGCACGGTGACGGCTCTGAATTTTCGCATGAGCAGGAAGGTTGCCATCCAAGTGTCGTGACTGCGCTATATGCCTTCGTGTGCAATGGGTCGTGATAGCTGACGTTCCCAGTGCGATTCGTGGCGATTTCATGTTTTGTTAGTCGCATCCTGTGTGGATTATTCGCATGATACGGGAGTTTATTATTTACGCCTGTATTCGCGCCGTTGACACTTTCAATAGTTGATCCTGTTTGCTTTGCGATTTGTCGTTCGTATGGTGAGCCACAAACGTGACAACAGCCTTTCTCTGATGTTCCGGCTTTAATGCAGGTCGTCGGAAGTTCCGGCGGGAACGTGGCAAAATGCGCTTCTTTGTAGGGTTTTGTCGTGATCGTCCAGACTGAACGACGATTTCTTTTACTTGGCCATCGTGCATCTCCATCTGTGCCGCTCAGAAAGTCAGGTTTTACTAAGTCATCAGCACATTGATGATATTTACTTGAGCACACATTTTTCGCATGATATTTTCGTCGTTCACGGCTTTTATCTGACAAGTCTTCTTTCACAGCTTCCGCGTCGTAATAGTATTTTGTAGATTTCGCAAGCAGAAAAATATATTCGTGCGCTTTCGTGCAACGGTCGCGGACGCTTTCCGGCATCGGATTCGGCTTTTGCCAAATGATGTCTTGTCGCAAATACCACCCGTCTGCTTGTAATGCGAACGCCACGCGCCAAGGAATCCCCACCAAATCTTTATCTTTCAACGTAGGATGGAAATATAGATCGGGTTTTCCGCCATGATGTAATTGCCCGTATTTTGCAGACCGCTCACCACCACCAAGAATGGATTGTTCTTTCGTCGAATAGCGGCTTTTCCCGCTTGCGTATGAATCCCCCAAATTTAACCAGAGCGTCCCGTCAGAACGCAACACGCGCCGCACCTCTGCAAAAATAGCAACAATTTTCTGAACGTATTCTTCCGGCGTTCGTTCCAGCCCAAGCTGTCCGGGAACGCCATAGTCACGCAAGCCCCAGTAAGGCGGCGAAGTCACGCAACAATGGACGCTTTCGCTTTGCATGGTCTTTAAAACTTCGTAACTGTCGCCGTGAATGATTTCGTTCATTTTTTTTTGAAGAGCGGCTGAAGCCGCTACTACGAACCTATGAAGAGCGGCTGAAGCCGCTACTACGAACCTACTACGAACCTACTACGAGCCTACGAACATAAGAATAGGGCGTTTTTGGTTTGCAGGCGGGCGAGGAGCAGACCGCCTAACGTGAGCCGCGTCACCGGCGAAAATACGACATAGGCCGGGAACAGATAGAATGCCAAATTGCCGAGATAGCGCAGACGCCAGCGATAGGCGGGCGCGATGTGCGTCACACACCAGGCCGGCCAATCTGCGACTTTTTGGGCGACGTGCGCGGCGGACGTGCGCTGCATGGATTGGGGGAAGCGGCGGTGCTGCCCGCAGAGTTCCGCCAAGCCGTAAAGAATCCAATGAATCTGATTTGTCAGAAAGCGTTCCTGCTTGCGAATACAGCCGAATCTACGGCGCAGGGCAATCCATCCAACCATAAAAACAAGGACCGGAAACAGGACGCTGTATATATTTATGGAAAGCAAGCGCGGTAATGATAACACTGCCAGCAGCTTGAGGCTGATCGCGCCAAAGATACATAGCCCGGCAAGCGCGGGCTGCGCGGGAGCGAGGCTTGCGGCAAGGACAATCAGGGCAAATGCCAAGAGGTCCGCAGTCGGCTCGACGCGCATGAGCGTAAAGAGCGGGGAGGCTTGCGCATACGCCGCAAAGCGGATGCCGTGCGAGCGGATGAGCAGCCCCACAATGGCAAGGCTGACGAGCCAGGCGGCAGCCTGCCAGAAACGATAATCATGTAAACGGGCGTACCCGAACCCCACAAAGGGCGTCTGGTTGCGGAGGTAGGAGCTATGGTGGTAGCTCCGAACGAAGCCGCCCCAGGTGCGATCTTGCAGCGACTCAGCCTCACGCCATGCCAGACGCATATCGAGGGAATGCCGGACGCCCCAGAAACCCACAAAGGGAATGATCCCAACCATCATCACGCCCCAGGCGGAGTCCGCGCAGAGACTCAAGACAAGCGTGGCCAGCAGCGCAAGCCATTGGCGCGGGGTCAGGGTTAAGCGGTCAATGTTCGTGAGTCCGGTCATATTAAGACCCGGCGAGGACGCCGGGGGTACGAGTTAGGCTCCCCATGTGCCATCAACGACGGTGATGTCCAGACCGTTGATCAGGTCAGGAAACACGGGGTTGGTCAGGCTGTAATTCAGCAGTGCAAACGTGACATCGTTGTTATCGCCAAACATGATGCGGCGGATGTCGCCGTCAAAGTCGTCGGAGACGCTGATGGTGTCGTCATTGACTTCCATCTGGTCGAACGGCGATCCGGTCGCTTGCGGGGTCGTGGCGACGGCGTTGATGGAAAAGGTGATGGTCTGGGCGTCGTTATCCCAGATAATCAGCACCGTCAAATTGACATCCACGTCAGCAAGCGTTAGTTCGCGGGTGTCGGTGTAGGTCGTTTCGGACGGCGAGGTTTCTAAATCGTGGCCGGTTTTGACGTACAGATAGTTCGACGCGTCCACGCCAATCTGTAGGCGGACGCCGCTGTATTCGGCGTTGAGGAGTTCAAAAATAACGCCATCAGTGAGCGAGTTGAGCCGGATTTCCGCCACGAAACGCCACGTATCGAAGAAGAATGTGTCCGCAATATCGGCCGCCGCTTTGGTTTCCTGCGCCCCGACGCCGACGCCATCGTTGAGCAGCCAGACCGGTTGATTCAGGACGGTCGGCGTCACCCGCGAGGTGCGGAGCGTGGCTTGCGCCATCAGTTTAAGCGTCTTATACGATAAGACTTCCTGCGTAACTTTGCCCGTAAAAATCGGCTCGAAATATTCGAATGCCAGACCGCGAAAGCCGATAGCGATAATCAATTCTTGATTCAGAAAGCTCTCCCCGCCGAGCTTCATGATTCTGGAAAAGTACAAATCCAGATTATCGAGGAGCAGCGTATAACTGCCGATTTCGGTTGTTTGCAGACTTGCCAACAGGTCTTTCGATTGCGGCGTGAGACTTTCCCGAACCGCGCCGAATTGCAGCACCCGCGCCCCGATCCCGGCAATCATATTTTGCGATCCGTAAAAGCCGCCGTCGCCGTAGGTTTTGCTGGCGTTGTAATTCGCGGTCAAGCCGTCTCCCCCCTGTTCCGTGTCGGAAGGCAGGCGCAGGCTATAGATGCGGCGCGTCGTGGTGCTTTTGAGGACCGCGAGCGCAAGCGGCTGATAGCCCATCTGCTGGCGGAGAAAAAATTGTTCGTTAATTCGGAACATAATTTGCTCGGCGTGGATTGGCAAATCCACGCCGTTCCCCGTTGGATTTGTCAATCCAACGGGAGCGGCGGTTCAATTCGCAAGCGGGGCGCGTGCGTTACAGGTGCGTTAAATGGCTTTTACAACGCCTGTAAAGGTCAGGTTCAGCGCGTAAATGTTGTAAACGACAAACTGATACGGGTATTCGTCGGGAGCCTCGACCATGTAAATCCGGTCGGATTCCTCATAAAATTCGTGCAAAAAAAGCCGTGCGACCTGGTGCGTCTCTTCGTCATACAAACCATCCAGCATATCCAGCAGCAACGCTAAATCGGCGGCCTCAAGCCAGGGATAATTATATTCGAATGACGCCTGCCGGGAATGCCAATAACGGCGGCGGATACCGGTCTGGGATTCGGCGGACTGGACGATGTTGCGATTGCCGTGCGTCGCGCCCCATTCGGGGTTGACATCCAATTCCATGTATCCGCCCAAATACAGCGTGCCGATTTCGATGTAGCTGTCCGGGTTTGCGGCGTCCGTGATTTCCAGCTTCCAGTAGCGATATTCTTGATTGAGATACTCAATAATAGTTTCCGCAACGGTCAACGCTTGACTGTAATTCGAGCAGGCTGAGGTCGTCCCGGCCTTGAGCGTGACGGTAGCGGCGTCCGTCATATTATGATCGGCAATCACGCAGGCGGTGATCGTCTCTGCGCTGCCCAGGTCAATGCTGACCGTGTTCGGGGATTCCAACGCGGCGGAGCGATATGTCGTGTGGCGATCCCAATCGACGGCTTTGCCAATGGAATGAGTTGCGAAGACCGCAAACACCCACGAATCGCCGTAGGCGAAATCATCCCCCGCGCCCGCTTCCCAGGCGACGTACATGCCATTATTGAGCGAAATTAAATCCGTATCAGTCGCCACGCCGGTCGCTTCCCATGCGCCGGGCGTCGTGTCGGAGGTTTTCCAGGCAAACGTCGCCGATCCGATTTCCGCGCCCGCCGACACGCTGTCAATGACGATCGTATAAACCAGATCGTCACTGCCGGAAAAGACGCCGGCCACGACCAATGTGGCGCTGCCCGTGCCGTCCTTTTGCGCCCCGGTGACAACTCCGTTGGCATAGGAGTTAGCGGTCAGCATGGAGGCGGTCAGCTTTTGATCGTAAAGATACCGGATGTTGCCGTACATAATTTTTTTGGTTCGTAGTCAACGCTTTAGCGTTGAATCGCCGCTAAAGCGGCTACTACGAACCTCTACTACGAACCTAATCAATCGACGCGTAGAGTTTATCAAGCTCTTTCATTGCCTGGTATGTTTCGCGGACGTAGGCGTCTTTCGTGCGATCATCAACGATATTCTGGCCGTTGAAATTAACGGTCAGGGATTGCACGCGGTCGCCGGAGGCGGCAGGCTGCGTTGCGCCGGATAATCCTGCGCTGCGTCCGAAGACAGACGGCGTGGCTGCTGCCGTGCCGATCGTGCCGGTCGTAGTGAGACCTGGCGCGGCTGGTGTCGTTGTTTGAAAGGCTTGCTGCGCCATGAGTTGCGTTTGCAGTCCGGTCAACATCGAAATCTGTCTTTGGGCAGAGAGGGTGTCCACGCCGATGCCGAATTTCATCCTGGCAAGCTGTTTATCCACTTTGTCGAGCGTTGCCGTCAAGTCGTCAACGCCCTTGATATTTTTGCCGACCCAGGTGTACATATCCGGCCAGGTAGATTTCTGGACGCCAGTGTCGTCAATGCCGATTAATTTTCCGATGACGCCCTGTAACTTGCCAAGTAAGGCGTCAATGGCCGCGCTGACTTTGCCGGAAATCCAACTGACCATTTCGGAAAAAACTTCGGAAACTAAATCTTTTAACGTACCGAAGACCTCGCCGATGCGTCCGGCCATGTCGCTGACTAACGTGATAAAGGCGTCGGCCATATTTTTCAATCCGGTGAGTAAATCGCCGTTGAGCAGGTCATTGATCGCGTAAATTTGATTGACGATAAAATTGAAAAACGGCTCGGTATTTTTGCGCACGAACTGGATCGCGGCATCCACGATATTCCAGGCTTTACCCATCAATTCGATTAAAGGCGCGGCTTTGGATGCGGCGCTGCCGATTTTCGCAATCACCGGCGCGATATTTTCGATAATTGTCAATGCTGCCTTGACCGCATTCGGGAGCGTTTCGGAAAAAAACGCAGATGTTCCGCCGTTGGGATCGGTCAATTTAACAAACATCTCCTGCGCCGCCGTGCCGACATCTTGCAGCCATTTCCAAAGCTTTTGCGCTCCGTCCGTGATTTTTTGCCAGAGCGTGTCGCCGTTCAGGGAGACGTAATCGAACCATTTCTTGAACTGTTCGATCAGCGTGTCAATGACCGTTCCGGCGATTTCTTTGAGCTTGGTAATGACCGTATTCAGGACAAGCTGGAAGCGTTCGTTTTCTTTGACCCACGTAGCAAAGGCGTCTGCGACCGGGATGATTTTGTCCATCAATTCCCCGAACGCTTTGGCCATCGGCTCGCCAAAGGTGAGCAGAATGTCATTCCAAATAGACCCCAGAATTTTGGTTTTTTCGGAGGTTTTGTCAACCTGAATATTATAGCTGTCTAAGTGCGACGTGCCGCTTTCGTAAGCTTTGTTGGCGGTATCGAGGGCAAAGCCTAAACTCTTGAGATCATCATTCTGTTTCAGCACCGCCTCGGAAAGTTGGCTCATAGACTTCATGCCGACCGCGCCGAACATATCCAGCCCCAACGAGGCTTTATCCAACCCCTGCGAAATCCGCTCCGTGTCATTGGGAATCTTGCCCCATTCCCCGGCCAGGAGCGTCATCGTGTTGAAAGCGTCTTCGCCCAGGGCAAATTGAATCATGTCCCCGGTGCTTTTGAAGGTTTCGCGGCTGCGGCCGGTAATCTCTTCGAGCCTGGCAATTGCGCTCGCGCCGCCGTCGGCCGACGCGCCTAACATCGCGGTCGCCGCTTCCATGGCTTTTGAATTTGTGGAGAGCTGCGTAAATGCCGAGCCGATTTGCGTGGCCGCTTTTGAGGCGTTCATGCCGCCCGCGACCATCACCGCGCCCAACGCCGATGACTCCTGGTAGCTCAACTTCATACTGGCGTTGAACTGCCCCATTTGCAAGTTGAAGTTGGAGATTTCCAACTCATTCGCGGCGGTATTTTTGGACAGCGCGTCGAGGGTGCTGAGATAATTGGCGGTGTCGGCCGTCACGCCTTTGAAAATGACTTGTGATTTGGCGATATGCGTGCCGAGCTTTTCGGTTGAGCCGCCGAATTTATCGAGGGCAATAGTGCCGATCCCGATCTCTTTGGAAAAGATGGCGATATTGTCCTTCCCTTTGACGCCCAACTGCCCGGCAACCTGCGCCACTTTCAAGAGGTCTTCGGCTTTGAGGCTGCCGATGGGCTTGGCCAGATCGCGGATGTCATCCCCCAGGGCTTTGAGTTCGTCGCCCGCGTAGCCGGTCGTTTTGCCTACGAGCGCAAGCTGATCCTCGTAGCTCATGAACGCGCCGGTCGCTTCTTTGGCGAAATCCCAGGCGGTCTCGCCGATTTTCATGATGCCATCGGCGATTGCGCCGAGCGCGTCGGTCACGAGTCCGGCCACGCCGCTGATGCCGGTCAGCCCGGAAATCAGCCCGCCAATATCGCCGGAGGCTTGATTGTCTAATGTGACCCTGAGAACGAGTTCGTCAACGACAGCCATGCGTTAAGTTCGTAGTGATGACTTTAGTCATCTCTTCAAAAAAAGACGACTAAAGCCGTCACTACAAGCGGAGAAAAGAGACGGCTGAAGCCGTCACTACGAGCGGGAATCCCACCATAAAAACGCGCGAAACAGACCGATTAACGTGCCGATGTCTTCGGGCTGGAACATCAGAAACGGGCGACGCGGCAGGCGCGTGCGGGGCGCGTCGGATTGATGATATTTGCCGTATTCCACGTCCGTGCCAAATTCGAGGGAGGTATCATCAATGCGCACAATGCTGCCGCCGCCGTGCTGCGTATCTTCGGTGGCGTCGCTCAAGTTGCCGGTCAGATTCAAAATCGGATGCGGGTCATTATCTACGCGGGGCGTCCAGCGCGGGCGGCCTTCGGCGTCGAAGGTGCGGGACGCAGAATCACTCAAGACCTGCGCCGCATCCTCAAATGCGGCGCGGGGGTGTTCCGCTCGCTGCGCCATCCCCTCCAATCGCGCAATGACATGCTCCAATCCTTGTAGATGTACGCCCATAACAATGTTTACTTTGCTACAATTTATGCGCCTCGTGTAATGAGAAGGTTTCGGATGACCTGGCCGGCGGTCATCGTGATGGACAAGACGTTGCCAGTCCACGCGAGCGCAGGCGCGTCATTGATGGTCATCCCGGCATTCGCCGCGCTCAGGCTGCCGTCAATCCTGGACACGTAGCCATTTCCCGTCCAGTAACTCAAGTCAATGCCTCGTATCTGTAAGACCCCGCCAACAGAGCAGGTGATCAGCTTGCCTGTGGCGTCTTCGGTACACACGAACGTCCCCGACGACACCGCAAAATCACCAATCAAGCCAGCAGTGACGCTCACTCCGTCCGCTGTCCAGTTCGTTGTGTCAATGACAATCAAGGTATTGATGGGGGCGTAGGGCGCGATCAGTGTCCCGCCGATGATCTGTTGGGGGTATTTGGCGGTTGAGCAGGGCATGTTGCCCATCAGCAGATTGCCTTTGGGGACATTCCCACCATAGAGTGCGCCATCGAATTCGCAAAGTGCCCGTATTTGCGTTTCTGTGCTATATTTTGGCGCGACTTGTACCCAGGCATTAACGCCATTCCATCTGAGCAAATTGCCGTTGGGATGTGAACCGCCATAGAGCGCACCCTCAAATTCGCACAGCGCATAAATATATGTTTCCGCGCCAAAGCCAAATTGCGGCGCGGCTTGCACCCAGGCATTACTCCCATTCCACCTGAGCAAATTTCCATTTGGGCGCGAGCTGCCATAGAGCGCACCCTCAAATTCGCACAGCGCATAAATATATGTTTCCGCGCCAAATTGCGGCGCGGCTTGCACCCAGGCATTACTCCCATTCCACCTGAGCAAATTTCCATTGGGATATGTACTGCCATAGAGCGCACCCTCAAATTCGCACAGCGCATAAATATGTGCTTCCGCGCCAAATTGCGGCGCGGCTTGCACCCAGGCATTACTCCCATTCCACCTGAGCAAATTTCCATTTGGGTTCGAGCTGCCATAGAGCGCACCCTCAAATTCGCACAGCGCCAAAATATATGTTTCCGCGCCAAATTGCGGCGCGGCTTGCACCCAGGCATTACTCCCATTCCACCTGAGCAAATTTCCATTGGGATATGAACCGCCATAGAGCGCACCCTCAAATTCGCACAGCGCATAAATATGTGTTTCCGCGCCAAATTGCGGCGCGGCTTGCACCCAGGCATTACTCCCATTCCACCTGAGCAAATTTCCATTGGGATATGTACTGCCATAGAGCGCACCCTCAAATTCGCACAGCGCAAAAATATATGTTTCCGCGCCAAATTGCGGCGCGGCTTGTCGCCAACCGCGAATATACTGTAGCCTGCCGAGTGAGAGGATTTCTTTTGTGATTGCCATAATTACTCTACATAACGCATAAGCGCGTCAATTTCAGATTGCGGAGCATTGAGCCTCCGTAAGGTTTCCAACGTCTCAACCTGGCATTCCCGCTCTGCCCATGTGCCCGAATACATCTCTTGCGGAGGCGGGTTGCCATACACTGACATGGCATCATGATATTGCCGGACATGACACGATTCGTGCATGGTGGCCCCCGCAAGCCAGGTTGCGCTCACTGGCCACGTCTCAGGATGGACGGCAAAGATTGCCGGGCGCTGCCATGCTGTGACGCCATAATATTCCGGCGTCCCCTCCTGAAGTCTGCCAATGTTACGCATGGCGTCATCGTAGAGACCCGGCTGCGATTGTAACCGTAGCAGGGCAGACTCGACAGCCGCCCGGAATGCGTCACTGCCAACAATTTCAATGGCACCAACGGTCTGTGATGTCGTCGGGGACTCACAGCCTACAAACAATATTTGGCATACGCATATCCCAACAAGCAGGAGATACCAACCGCCAATAATACGACACCGATTTTCAGGCATAAGATCATGACTCTACGTGATGTCAGGGTAGGCGTGCACATACAATTTAATGTTGCACGCTGCCCCGTCCGCGTCCGCGCTGGCAAGTGCCGCGCTAATACGAGTATTGGCGGCTTGCGGCTCAACCTGAATCGGATGACTGCCTTCTTCTGCAAAATTTGTCGAGCGTGAAAAGGCAATCGCGCCAATCTCCTCCTCAGATAATGCCGCGCCCTTATACAGCCGCAATTCATAATCGTCGATCTCCGTAATGCCGGAAATGATGACATGATGGATGTCGAACTTTGTCGCAATCGTTCCGGCCGGGATGATTTCAACGATTGTACCGAATCCCCAGGGCGTTGACCCCCCATCATCTTTATCTGTCACTGTCTTTGGGGCGGCTGCGCGGGGGTACGCGACAGCCGGAGAATGCACATGATAGTACGCCGCCCTGAGA
>Ga0307377_10006017_pt1 | contig 12824 bp, 17 predicted proteins | sample TR3MG_FD_202535 | JGI IMG/M metagenome (GOLD analysis project Ga0307377, IMG submission 202535) | Soil microbial communities from Risofladan, Vaasa, Finland - TR-3 | ecosystem: Environmental > Terrestrial > Soil > Coastal area > Acid sulfate soil | place: Finland: Risofladan, Vaasa | collected...
AAAGAAGAAAACAATGGAAACTAAACCAAGGCCAGATTTCATTGTGGGGGAACTAGTTGAGGAACGAACAAGGGAATGTGGAGGAAATGGTCGCGGAGTAGAGGGAGTTTGTGTTGTGGCAACCGAAGAGGACTTTTTCAAGACACATGGATATTATATTGATACTATTCTATACAACAGACTATTCAACAGAATGGACCCAGGTTATTACAGTGAACCAGTATATATAAAGGACCTTAAGAACGGGATGACATTTTGGAATGGGAAATACATGCTATTCCGGATTTGGAACCCAGAATTGGACCAATTCGGGAAAATGTTAGCAGAGGTAGAAAATGGTAGTTAGCTTATTTTCGCAAAATGAAGAAATAGTTGATTCTATTGATTTAATGAAAAAATACGAAAATTGCCAAAAATGCAGTTTATGCAAAAATAGACAAAAAGTCGTATTTTGGGATGGGCCAGCAAAATCCCCGGTTTTTGTTTTAGGCGAAGCGCCCGGCGCTAATGAAGACCAGAAAGGAGTGCCATTTTCCGGAAAAGCCGGAATTAGGTTAAATGAGCTATTTTCCAAATTATTGATAGACCGTAAAAAACTCCATATCTCCAATATTTGCCTATGCCGCCCTGTAGAAAACGGCAAAAATGGCAAACCCTCTATAGAGCAGGCTAGGATGTGCTACAGCCGCTTAAAGGCAGAAATACGTATCTGTAGTCCAAAAGTAATTGTTTGCCTTGGAGGATACGCTACAGCGGCCATTCTGGGCAAATATGAGAAGCCCGTAGGGTTCCCTGCTGTAGTTGGGATGTATAGGGGCTGGCATGATGATATTCTTGTATCCTGGCATCCCGCTTATGAGCTGAGAAAGAGACAAATGGGTGATTCTAGTATTACCAAGGATATGTACTTCGATTGGAAAGAAGTATTAAGCCGAGTTCCAGAGATTGGATTAGGTTATGGGGAATGAGGTACCGCTACCAGGAGATACAATTTGTATATGCTCTATTGAATACGAGGTGGTATCATGTGAAGAGTACTCACGAAATAGAGGAAAAGATTTACCTAATGATACAATCTTCACGGTAAAGTGTGAACTTATTAATAGAACCGCTTACTATCCTGTATATAGAAATACTAAATTTACAATTGTTAGACAGGCCAGGCCCCCAATGTTGGATGAATATTCCAGAATGGTAGGTGAGATGTATGAAAATTAAACGGGAAGACCTAGAGTTAGGCGATATTGTGGAATTTGAGCCTGGTGATATAGTAGATGTTGGGAAACTTCCCTGCAATCCACATACGGTGTTAGGAAATGATTATTTAGATACACATCCAGGTACCCATATCATGGGATTCCATTCTGCAGACTCAATTCTCATACGATGCTCAAAGAACAACAAGGAATTCGATATAGAGACCGGAGCGTATACTTTTTGGTGGGAAGATTACCATAATTGTAAGTTAGTTAAAAGACCAGTGAAAATTCTGGACCAGTATTCAGAACTTATAGGAGAGATGCAATGACAGATGCAGTTATTATGTTAGGTGACGGACGGGAACTAACAGAAGAGAATTTTCTTGCGGAGATTAGTGGTTCCTTGAGAGTGAAAGAAATGACGATTTCTCTTGGCGAGAAGAGAAAAAGCCCGGTTTCTCAATATGAACCGAATGATTATCATTATTCAATGAAACTAGACCTTGAAGGTATTACATCATTACTGTCTCTTGTTGAAGATCCAGCAACTAGAAAAGACTTATCATCTAAGGCAGTACAAAAGATAATCTTGAAATCTGAATCCCTTTCCTTATTTATGAAGCGCCTAATGCATGCTGAGCAAGCGAAAGATGGAGTAAATCCTGCTGGAATTGTAAGGCGACCAGAAGAAGTTAATGAGGAATAGGGTTTTTAATATAGTAAAAAGCCTTTATAGGATGATAATTTCAGAAAAAATTTTGGCGGCTTAATCGGAACATGCAATCTTTCTATAGAATAGAGAGCTACGAGAAAAAATGAAAGTAGAACCAGAATTTACAATTGGGGATAATGTCCGTATAAAAATGTATATAAATGGACAATACCATTGGGTTGGGAATGTCGTAGTTAATGTAACGAAGGAAGCTGGAGGATTTTACTATGACCTCCTACACAATGGAAGATTTAATATAAACGGAAGTTCTTTTACTATACGCTCCCCTGTATTTTTATGTAGTTTCTACGGCTCTATTAGTGAAGATGCACACAAACTACCTCTTGGTATACATAAAGGTGCTGACCTTATGGGAGTTGCAATTCCAGCATTTAGGTAAATAAAATGGCATCTCAAGAACCATATTTTGATAAATGAGGTTTAAATAATGGGCGACTTTAATTCACTTATATTGTCTGCTTCAGTAAAAAATGCTGGTGTTAAGGACGGAAAGTTTCCTTATGGCTGGATGTTAATAGAAATTCCAGAAATGCCATTTCATGATCTATTAAACCCAATTCCATCCCATAAGTTATTTATAGGCTTCAACCTACAGAAGGATGAAGACAAGAAAACTATCTTACGAGCTAAAGAAGATGGATGGATTACTGTTTGGGATGCTACTTTAACCAGCAAGAAGATAGAGGGAGAGAATCAAGAGAGAAGAGGTATTCAATGTCAGCTTTCACGAGCGGCAATTACAAAGACTGGTTCATATATGAACACAGCTACTTTAGTAGGCAAGGTAATAGATACAAAAGGTAGTCATTGGGCACGATTTTCAATGACTTATCTTAACCCAAAGGGAGAGGGTAGAGATAAATGGCAACAAAGATATGCAGTAATATATCTACCTGATTCCAGGTATGTACTTGAACCTGGGAATTCTTATTGTATAATTGGACAAGTATCAGGACAGCGACCTGATATCTCTGGGGACAAGGGCAAGGACGTTATAATAGTAGCACAACAAATTAATAAATTGAGGTAATATAATGTGCTTTAGTTGGGTTAGGTATTTTCCTATTGTTGATAGGAAAGATACTAGATTACTAGATGTAGATATAAAAGATAGTAATGGTAAAATAATATTTAAGCAAAAAGATGTTGAGGCTCCTAGCCATTGGTCAGATAGGGCGGCCACAATTTTTGCTGATAAATACTTCAGGGGTAAGTTAGATACACCAAGTCGAGAGCGTTCAATAGTAAAGGTAATAGAAAGAGTAGTTAATACAATTGAGGAGTGGGGCGCTGAATACTTCAATACTTATGAAGACTTAGCGAATTTTACATCTGACCTATTCTATATTCTATGGAATCAGCTAGCGTCATTTAATAGCCCAGTATGGTTTAACCTAGGTATTGAAGATGAACCGCAGGCCTCAGCATGTTTTATTATGCATGTAGAAGATGATATGCATAGCATTATGCAGCGAGCATACGATGAGGCATTCATCTTCAAACAGGGCTCGGGTTCCGGGGCTAATAACTCTAGGCTCAGGGGCTCAATGGAGAGACTTAGTAAATCCGGAATAGCATCAGGTCCTGTTAGTTTTATGAGAGGATATGATGCATTTGCCGGGGTTATTAAGTCTGGTGGAGCCGTAAGACGAGCTGCAAAGATGGAAATCTTGGACGTAGATCATCCAGATATTTCAGAGTTCATTCAGTGTAAGGCAAACCAGGAGAAAAAAGCCCTTATACTTAAGAAGATCACGGAATCAAAAGCAATAAATCAAATCAGTGAAATCTATCATCAAAACGCTAACCATTCAGTACGAGTTAATGATGCTTTTATGGATAGTGTAGTCTCTGGTGAAAATTGGGAGCTTGTAGCAAGAAGTGAGAAGGGAGGACCATCAAAGAAAAGAATTATTGATGGCCTAGAGGGTAAGGTGCTTGAAACTGTACCAGCTAGGACTATATGGAAAGAGATATGTGAGTGTGCTTGGTCATGTGGAGACCCTGGATTATTCTTCGATGACGCAGTTCAGAAAATGAATGTTGCTGCTAGTATTGAAAAGATAACATCTTCTAATCCATGTGTAGAATTTATGTTTCTTGATGAAACCAGTTGTAATTTAGCATCCATTAACCTTATAAGTTTATTCTCATTTAAAAATAAATGGGCATTTGACACAAAAAAGTTCGAAAGTATTGTAGGAACTTTGATAATAGCACAGGATATTATCTGTGGCAATGCTTCCTATCCAACAGAAAACATAATAGCAAGGACCAAGAGGTTTCGTCCTCTCGGGCTTGGATTCTCTAATCTAGGTGCTACCCTTATGAAGATGGGAGTTGCCTATGATAGCAATATTGGTAGAAATATTGCAGCTTTTATATCATCTCTTATGACTGCTACTGGATACTTATGTAGCAGCCATATTATAGAGTTATGCGGCTTTGAGGAAAACTTAAAGGATATTTATCCTTCTATGACAAAGGTTTTAAAGGAACACGTTAAATCTTTCATTAAAATAAAAGATTGTGATCTTGATATTGCTGGGTTGGAGCCTGAGCATATCCTCAGTATTTGGGACCTAGCTGTCCAAGGTGGAGGCTGGAGGAATGCACAAATAACAGCGATAGCTCCTTGTGGAACTATCAGTTTTCAGATGGATTGTGATACTACAGGAATCGAGCCACTAATATCACCTGGCTTCTTGAAGAAGATGGCGGGTGGTGGCGAAGTTCTTATGAATATTCCACAGTGTTTCAAGGATGCAAAGAACAGGTATAGTGATCCACAAGTACTAGAGACAGCACTAGGGGGAATAGACTCAGAGCCCATTAGCCCAATGGGACATCTTAGGATGCTCGCTGCTGTTCAGCCTTTTATTAGTGGTGGTATATCTAAGACAATCAACCTCCCAAGCTCAGCATCTATTGAAGCAGTATCAGATACATATATGGATGCTTGGAAGATGGGACTAAAATCTGTAGCATTATATAGAGATGGCAGCAAGTTCGAGCAGCCACTAGTGGTCCAAAAGGAAGAGCCTAAGAAGAAGACAGAAGACTATAAACCTATACGCCGTAAGCTTCCACGAGACCGACCAGCCTTGACCCATGCCTTTAGAATTGGGGATCACAAGGGATACATAACAGCAGGCATGTATCCTAATGATTTAGCATTAGGTGAAATCTTTATTACTATGTCAAAGCAAGGCTCAATGGTAGCTGGGTTAATGGATACCGTTGGAACACTTGCTTCCATAGCATTACAGTATGGGGTTCCTCTTAAGAGTTTAGTTGAAAAGTTTAGACATACAAGGTTCGATCCTATTGGAGTTACTGATAATCCAGATATTCAAATAGCTCAATCACCTATTGACTATATATTTAGGTGGCTGGAACAGAAGTTTGTTCTTGACCAAGATGGACCTTCATTAGAAACCCAGTATGAAGTTGGCGAGGATGATGTATTTACTGGCAACCCCTGCCCAAGATGTGGTACTGAAACTGTTAAACAAGGGCGTTGCGAATTCTGTCCAAATTGTGCATTTACCGGAGGTTGTGGATGATGCGTACTGAGGTGTGCCCACTCTGTAATGGTCGAAAGACTTGGACCAGGATATGGAAATGCATAGAGTGCGATCGTATTTTGTGCATTGATTGTGCTGTTTCTCCACAAGAACAGGACAAGTTCGAGGCTAAGTTGGAACAGAAGCCAGAGCCAGGCTGGCTATGCAAGACTTGCTATAAAAAAGGACCAGTTAAAAATTCCGCTACCACTAGTAATTAAAAAAATAATTACAGTATATAACTGGGCAAACAAATTAGCAGAGATCAATAGAACACTCAAGGACATTAATTTAAGTGTCCTTGGGTGTTATTATGTCCAGTACAAACTTCTGGGGGATGATGTTTGTCTTGTATGGATACCAACATCCTCAAAGAAGAATTTATTCTGTGTCCCAGCTTTAGCAGGGGACATCTTCAACAGAGAGAAAATACGATTTCCATCTGGCGGAGCTGTTGGTTTCTTGTGGACTGATTCACCTGAGCATTACCATGAGAAATCTCAAATAGGTTCTTGGGAAGAATCTGTATTACTATGGAAAGCAATAGAGCTTGCTAGTTTTGGGGTTAGCGCAACAGGTATAGATATATTTAATATAAAAGAATCTCTACACCGATTGAATGTGCAGCTAGCCAAGGAAAAGTTATGTGCGAAACGTGTTACTGGGAAAAGTTTGTAACTATGGCTAATTGTATCACGGAGAGAGGGCATACAGGAATAACGGCTGGAAGTTGGAATTTTATTAATGGCGTTAGAAATTTTGTTAATGACCGCAAGCACATTACAGATGCCCAGAAACGCGGGGTTTATGGTATCTATCATTTCATACGACATAAAGATAAATTACATATTAGTAAAGAGAACGCTGAAGAACATATAAAGCTTCTCAAGAAAGAGAATATACCTTTACCAAGTTACTTAAGAGTTCTCCTACCACTAAGAAAGGCACACCCTAAGCTAAAGGGTCAGGAGAACCAGAACATTTTCGTGGATTTATTAAATGAAGAATTTGATACTTGACTGGAATTGTGCTGGATGCAAAAGGCGCAATCTTAATTTTCCTCCAATAAAAATACCACAAAAACCAATCATCGATAAAAATCGAGGCTATCCCTTTTACGAAGTAAAATACTATTTGTTCTGCCATAAATGCGCTAGCATTATCCTAGGTAAAGGAATTATAGGCATAATACTACGCTTCATCCACAAGTTGCCAAAATTTAGAGAGGTAGATGTAAGGATAAATGGAACCACCAATTGAAGCAGGGCTCTTTGAACCAGAAGGGCTTCACGAGTTTGTTCTTGAAGAAAAGGAAGAGAATATTCTAAACAAAGATAGTTCTGTAGAGGATGTTCCAGCTGCCACACTTGGAGAGGCAATTGTTCCTCCAGTGCCAGAGGCAGAGAAAACTGGATTAGAACGAATACTCTCACGAGTAACAGGCACGCGCGTACAAGAGATGCTGCAAAGTGTGCCAGAATTTTCTGACTTATTATTTGAAGGCTTTGCTGAGGAAATTGGAGAGGCGAGTCGTATCATTGAGCGTTACTATGCTCAAGGGTTGGAGAGCAACCTGGGAAGAGCAGAGGAAGATTTGGCAAAATGTGCCGCAATCTTAGTACGACTTGCTTCTCCCCTCGGTTTTGTACAAGGTGTATCTGCTGACTGGCAGGAGAAAAAAAAGCTGGCAATGTCAGGATACTACCTTGAGTTGCGTACAATTAGAGAGCGTGATGGCATAAACCTAACGCAAGGTGATGCAGATATGGCGTGTAGGGTTCTGGCATCCAATGTAATTACCCACATGGGCAATGCTTTAGCAGCAGAAAAGAGCCTTACCAATTTCTGGTACGCGCTAAAGGACTTTATTCATATTCTAGAATCACAAATCTCACGGCGCTTTACGGAGGGACGATATGATAAGATGGCAGAGGGAGGTTTACGCCAGGCACATAGAGACCCTCCCACAACGCTAAATAAGATAGAGGAAGATGGTCTCCAATTATAATGGAGATTAAGCTAGATAGAGATGAGTTGATAACATCTCTTAAACATGCAAAGGAAATATCTGGGGAACCTTATGCAGATATAGTAAGAGTTGCCGTAGTAAAAAATGATGATAAATTAAAGATTACCTTATCCTCGTCCAGTCCTGGGCAGTGGTGGCAGCAAGACTTATTCACTAGCATTTCTGAAAAGGCTAGTGATATTGAGACATACATCCCTATCACCGATGTTCTCAAAATCTTACAGACACTACCAGCTGGGTTGGTATCAGTTAATTTTCAATTAAATAGAAAATCGATTGTGATTACACGAGGCAAGAGGACAGGAAAGGTTCCAACGTCCTCTAGTACTATTCCAGACTTTGGCATTGATGAAAGCCAAGTTTTTACCTTCAGCGGTGAGAATACATTAGCGAATATTGTAAATGACCTTTGTAAAGTAGGAGTAGTTGGTACGGGCGCATTTGCTTGTACCCTTTTCCATCCAAGTGGATACTGTATTACAACTGATTCCGGCAATCTTATATGTATCCCATCAACTATAGCTATATCATTAAATGAAAAACTAATGGTACCTACTACTGGATTGAAACCAGTTGGGTGGCTTGGAGATGAGATACAACTAAAAATTGCTGGGAATATTTTGCAGTTCCATTCAGATACAATCAGATATTACACAGCAAAATCTTCTGTAGTTGATCCTGGATTTTGGGAAGTAATATCCCGGTTTTTGGATGCTGAGTTCACTGTATTTCCAGTAAAGGATATCACTCAAGAACTATCAGCATTCCAGAAGGCAACCAGCGGAGAAGTTTCAGCAATAATTTTATTAAATGAAACTACTATGGCGCTGACAACCTCAAAGGAACCTTGGCACTCTCATGACTATAGCTCGACTATAGATATAGATGAGGGTTGCAAGGTGAGTTTTGAAGTACGTCCCGATAACTGGATTAAAATTGCGTCCCTGCTCCATGGTAGAATAGAAGTTGCAAAGGTCAATGGTTCACACATATTTTTGAGAGATGAAGAAGGGAGATTTGGCATCATCTCTTGCATAGCTGATACATTAGAATTTGATTAGCTATGCGGGAGGCGTAATGAGACTTTCTAAGTTGATAACAAGGGAGCATCTAGAGGAGTATGTAGAGCTAGAAAGATACCTTGTAGAAAATGAGCAGGACCACGAAGATTATTGGCGCAATTACATTAATGCAGAATGTGATTTGTTTGAATGGGAGAGCGAGAGAATAGATGCAGCTATACTAGCCATTTGTAAGTTAGCAACAGCACACAATGCAGATGGAATAATAGTAGATTTACCAGGTAGATATTTAAGTATAGTCCGTGGGTCAATACTAGATGCTTTCCTTACTGGATTCTGGATGGGAAGCAAACGCTGGGAAACAGACTACGATTGGATGGAAGAAGCATATAGCACCGAGGATACAGAAAGTGAGGACGATTATAACGGCGATATCCCTAGCGATACTTAAGCAGCTTTGGACTGCTTGGATAAGGGTTGCCAGCTATGATGTCGCTCGTTCTCTGTGGTTTGATGTAAAAGAGATACAAAATATAAGGCTAAATATGTACTATAATCGGCATCCATATCCTCCAGCCAAATGCCGACGCAAGTACTTTATGCCAGAGACAAAAAATGGATATCAAGGAAAAAAAGAAAGCATTAAACAGTCTAATCAAGGGGCTAAAGAAGTCTGGCGTTATTGATGAAGACACAACTTGTGGTTTTGGAGATAAAGTTGATGTGAGTTATCAACTTTCCCCAACACCATTTCCCTCTCTCAATACAGTTATTGGTGGTGGTTTCCCTCGGGGAAAATTTACTTGTATATCTGGACCACAAGGAACCTGTAAATCCACACTATGCTTACATCATGCGGCACACATACAAGCAACAAGACCTGATGATGTAATTCTATGGCTTGACGCAGAAAATTCATTTGATTTGGGCTGGGCTCAACAAATAGGAGTTGATACAAATAATATTCTCTTTGTTGAGAAGATGAACTCGCTCGAAGAATATCTAAACGCAATGTTGCGGTTTGTTGATACGGGAAATGTAGATGTTGTTGTCATCGATTCAATTGGTGGTATGTCTCCCGAAGGAGAATTTAAAACAAAGGGAGATGTACCAAGAGATTTAAGAGATGACACGATGGCGCTACAGGCTAGAAAGTTTGGTCAATGGGCCCGTATGGCTACCCCTAGGGTAGCACGCCACAATATAGAAGTTATCATGATAGCGCAGGTTTATAGCGCTATTACATCTTATGGTGGTATTTGGGAGGTAAAGGGAGGCAACCAACTCAAACATACCACACATTTAAGATTGATGACTAGGCGCTCTAAGGATGAGCGCACAGCAACTGTGAAGATGCCAGATGGTAATAAAAAGATTGTGAATCTTGGCTGGCAGCTTCATATTAAAGTAGATAAAAGCAGACAAAGTGGTTCCGAAGGCCACGAGATTATTCTTCCATTTAGAAATGGTGCCGGTATTGTAAAGGATGAGGCAGCTGTACTAACTGCCCTTAGCTTCGGGCTAATAGAAAGATCCGGCGCATGGTATACTTGGAAGGATGAGCGTATTCAGGGTAAAGAGAATGTGATTAAACATTTTATTGAAAACCAGGAACACGCTGCTCAACTGGCCCAAGAACTAGAAGCGTGGGCTGAAAATGATACTATAGAAATAGCCATAGCCCACGAAGATACACAAGAGAATTGTGTAGAAGAGACCATAGAGGTCGATGGCTAAAGGAGACGAAATGTTTTTAACGACTAACTTCTTTCTTGGTACAGAGAACATGACCAAGAAGAACATCCTTGCGGGAGCTGAAGTGTTCCTGTGGGACAAGGAGGGAGGAACAAAGTTCTTCGCTCTCCGTCGCATTACTGTTCGCCGTAGCCAGAAGGACGGTGAGACATGGGTAGCTTGGCCAAGCCATCAGTACGAGCGTGATGGTGAAACCAAGTATCAGAACATCGTTTTTGCTGGACCAGATAGTGAAGAGGTTCGCAATAAGATTAATAACTTCGTCCTACGTAAGTTCCGTGAGAAGGCAGAGGCAGAAGGGCGTAATGACCTTCTGTCCAAGGAAATACCTCAGACTGCTATTCCGGCAGGTACAACTACTACAGGCGCTGCCGAAGACTACGGCTGGTAAGCCAATAAATTGAGGGAGCGTGTGGATTCCACTTAACACCAGCGCTCCCTCATCCATTTTTGGTGAAATAATGGCAGATAAACCATGGAAAGTTCATGAGCGGAAAGTAGCTAGATACTTTGGGGTAGAAAGAAATCTACGAGGGGATGACTTTTCCCGAAAGAATTGTGATGTCATTGCTCCTCTTACTTCTTGGGAGAAAGTGACAGAAGCAAAGGTTAATAATACTCCTGGGGATGTAGAGTGTATTGTGGTTGAGTGTAAGTATAGAGCAGACCTTGGCTTACATAAATTAATGTCCGAGGTTGGCTCTAATTCGACTTACACAGAGAAGGTACCAATAGCAGTATGGGGGGAGTACTTTATGTGTTGGCTTACGAACCCCATAACCAAGCAGCGAGACTTTGATACAGCTTGGGTTAATTTAATAACAAATTACCCTGGATACTTGTGGCTATGCAAAGTTTTTCATGTTGAGACCTTAAGGCGTATGGTTCCTTCTTATATTCAAGAGTATATAGAGCAAGCATATGATTATGCTCTTGATAACAGAAAGAAGAATGGATATGGTGCGTTTCCTGTAGCAGCAATTAGGTGCTCAAATAAACGGGGCGCTATTGCTGTATGGAAGATGGATTTTATTTGTGACCCTAACGTAGTAGGAGACAAAAATGCCTAGGCTAAATGGCGAGATCGAAGCAAAGCGGCGTGAGGTTTTAGTGGGGCTTCGTAGGCAACTACGGGACCTTAAGACCAGAAGCAATGTAAAAGTGAAGGATATCTGGGAAGCAACAGGACTATCTACCGCTACTGTCTCAAAGATGACCTTGGACAAAGAGTGGAATGAGACTAGAGATGCAGGTTTTAACCCAGAGCTTACTAGTCTTATCAAGTTGGTCCTTGCTTGTGGTGGGGACATTTCTATTAATGTAAGTAATCCAGTAGTAGAACCACAACTGGAAGCACCAAGGGTAGATATTCCAGACGTTCTATAGAGTAATTTAGTGGATACCTATGCCTCTTTACACACCCATACTATCTATTCAATATTAGATAGTGTATCTAAGCCCGATGACTTATTTAATAGAGCAAAAGAGCTTGGGCTTAGTGCTCTTGCCGTTACTGAACATGGCAATATGCATAGTGTGGTAGAGTGTGCAAAGGCATCTGCAAAGTACGGGATAAAGTATATCCCAGGACTTGAAGCCTATCTAGCTGAAGATAGACATATAAAAGAGCGCGGTTTTCATATAACATTACTAGCCCAGAACAGTATCGGGTACCATAATCTGTGCAAGCTTTCTACTATATCTTGGACAGATGGATTTTATTATAACCCCAGGATAGATATACCCTTACTACAGGAATACAACAACGGTATCATTTGTTTATCTGGGTGTCTTTCTGGTCCTTTATCACGTTCCATACTCAGGGGTATAGATTACAAGCCTTGGCTTACTAAGTTAATGGATATATTCGGGGAGCGTTTTTATATTGAGGTATGGGACCACAATTTAAGTGACCAGAAGAAGGTAGTTCCAAAGCTTCTTAAGCTTGCAGACAAGAATAAGATAAAGATTGTAGCTACTAACGATGGTCACTATACTTATCCAGAAGATTATACTACTCATACATATGCGCTTGCCATTGGTAAGAAACTAACACCAGAGCAGGCAGCATATGCAAGTAAGGAGTTTTATTTAAAGTCTCCTGACGAGATGTATAAGCTGTGGCAATTTAGACCTGAGGTACTACAAGAAACTAATCGATTAGCAGATACATGCGAATTTTTAATAGACTTTGATACTTCTCATGCTCCTAGGTATGTACCTAAAGAGGGGGAAGAACCCGATAAAGATAACTTGTTCGAGAGATTAGTAGTTGAAGGATTTAAGAATAGATATAAGGACGGAGATGCTGAGAAACTTAAGCGAGTACGGTATGAGGCTAGCGTAATAAAGGAGCTGGGTTTTATTGATTACTTTCTAATCTTATGGGACTTAATGAAGTGGTGTAAAGATAGCGGAATCCCTACTGGTCCCGGTAGGGGTTCTGCTGCTGGTTCTATTATATCATATTGCCTCAATATTACAGACTTAGATCCTATGGAATATGGACTCCTCTTCGAG
>Ga0307377_10006018_pt1 | contig 12823 bp, 16 predicted proteins | sample TR3MG_FD_202535 | JGI IMG/M metagenome (GOLD analysis project Ga0307377, IMG submission 202535) | Soil microbial communities from Risofladan, Vaasa, Finland - TR-3 | ecosystem: Environmental > Terrestrial > Soil > Coastal area > Acid sulfate soil | place: Finland: Risofladan, Vaasa | collected...
CCCACAGAAAAGCCCGCGCTCCCGTTTTGAACTCCCAGAGCGATAAAACATCGGAGGTGGTTATCTTGGGTTCCGGGGTATTTTCGAGGTCGTACTCATCCAATCCCAGCACTTTTAATGACCCAACCTCCTGCACAAAAATTATGTCCATATGATCTTTAGCGAGATAGTTCACCGGGCTCTTGGTATCTTTAAGCTGTATCGGCTTGCTCAGATCCAGCACTTTCTCCTCGGCGACCTTAACCGCTGCTTCCACTTCTTCGGGACGCTGCTCAAGGGAGTCGCGCCAGTCTGCTGTGAATGATCCCGGGCGGATATAAGCTGTGAATTTTCCTTCGTACCAGTAATCCCTGACTGCATCGTGAACCGGCTTGTTTTTGTATGCGTAGACCGTTCCGCCTCTGTCGGTGGCCATCCAGTCATATTCCGGCGGGATAGTGCTCCAGACGTATCGGGGTTTACGTGCTGGCTCTAGCAGCTTGGCGTGCGCCATTTCTTCCCGAGTCACTCCTGTTTCCTCGGCGCATCCCGTAAAATTTACCCACGCACCACCCTCACCCCACAGCCTAGAAATGACTCCTTCCAGTCGTACCCGATCACCTACTTTAAATTCTTGCATATCTGTCTCCTTTCTTTCCTATTCATACTCAATACTATTGATAGTTTTCAGAGTTTGCCCTATCAGATCAGAAAATTTTTCCTCTTGATTATCCACCTCAACCGTGTTGACTGAGTGATAACATACACCCGCTACCGTCTGAGGTCAACAGGTTAATTGCACTTTTTTTCGTCGTGGGAATACCCTATAATAAACAGTCAAAACATAAGGAAAACCGTGAGTTATCTAATCTTCTTTGAGCAGTCCGGCGCGATGGCCGATAAAATCAGGGCGCTTGATGGCGGAAAATTTTCGCATGTGGCACTGATTCTTCCTGGTGGACGCGAGGTGATGGACTCTACTCCGACCGGTGGTGTTTCTAAGGCATCCCTCTTCCAGCGCATGAAGGAGTCGGATGGCGCCATCGTCAGGACATTGGATATGGAATATATTGCCGACCCTGCAAGCCTGCTAGGTATTCCCTATGACGACGCATGGGTGAAAGGCAAAATCGCCACCCCACCCATGAAACTGCATTGTGCTACCTTGATGGGTCATATCTTCGGGATAGCAGGGCCGAGGCATCCCAATCTTTCCCTATCAGAGATTTACGCACTTACGCAAGCGGCTCACCAAAGTATAGATGCCTGAACAGCCGCGTATCCTGTGGTATATCGCTTCCTCGGCTGGACCGTTCATAGTGCCGTATCTTGGACGACGGAACTAGGACCACCTTGCCATACTTGGCGGCCTCCAGACCAAAGGCTGTATCCGAATGCGTGATCTGAAAGCGCTCATCAAAGCCGCCGACTTGCTGGTAAACATCTCTCCGCACCGCAAAACAAGCGCCCCCGATAGTGGGGACTTCGGCAATCGTATCGGGGATTACACCTGTGCCACAGACACCACTATAAGCCCCTCGGTCCAGCTTTGCCGCTGGGCCTGGAACGCTTCCGTTCGGCAGCTCTACACAAGCACTGGCCACGCCTACTTCAGGATCATCGAATGCCGCCACAAGCTCGCGCAACCAGTTCGGGTCTATGATCTCTAAGTCGTCATTCATAAACAGAAATGTATCTGTGCTGTCACTGGCGTAGCTCGCACCGAAGTTGTTTACACGCGACCAGTTAAATCCCCGGTTATCGGTTATGGACAAACATTCAAAGATGCTGTTGTCGTAAACCCCATGCGAGTTGTCTACCAATATCACGTCGTGGACATCGTGAACGATGGAGTGTATGAGATTGCGGGTAAGGTCCGGCTTCTTCCATGCCGTTGGGATGATAGCGGTGATGTTCATTCATGTCCCCTTAAATAACGATCTTCCATGGCACGAAGCTCTATCAAAACGTCTTCCGGCTCCACGCCGACGATGCACGGTTTTCCGATGGAGCACGGATTCCGATAGCATGGCGTACACTTCTGGCTGCGCCATAACGATGAAACGAACTCGCCGCGTGCTTGCCATTCAGCGGGGTCTACTAGGCCGCTGACGATTTCTATTACAGGCACGCCTCGTTTTGCCACTAGATGCGTCGTGCCTGTGTCGTGACCCAGATATATGGCGCAATGTTCATCAACCATCTGGGCGAACCCGGCAAGATCGCTTTTACCGCGCATGTCTTGGGCTAATTCGGAGACCATCTCATCACTGTCTACTCCGAATTGAATCAGGCCATACCCTTCCTTGCTCAGCAAGGTGCAAAGCTTATCCCACTTGGTCCAGCGCTTCACATCGGAGCTGGCGCCCATGTGGAATCCTATCGTCTTGGACCATGCAGCGGGAGCTCGTCGCGGGTATGTATCTATCAGCGGCAATCGAGAGACAAGATGCTTTAGATCATCGCTGTTATGGCTACCTCTGACGATGGTTCGGCTGCACGCATAGGGCAAGCTAATATCAGGCGTGTAATACGGCGAATCGAATCCGACAGTTATGGCCAAATTATCCAGCTCTTTGAGAATGATACGGCTTTCTGGTGCAGCGCGCAGATCAATGGCGAAGTCGTATGATGCTGACCTGATAAACTCCCGGAACTCCTTCACATCAAGCGTCGGCACGATTCCAGCAGAGGCATCCGCCCTGAAGAACTCCATCGGGAAGATTCTATCGAACTGACCACTATTTTCCGCAAGACCTACATTCCACGCCCCGCACACCAGATCAATGGTGATGCTTCTAAACTGATGGCGCAGTTCTCGCACCGCTTCCAGAGATATGGCAAAGTCTCCGATATGGTCCAGCTTGATAACTAAAATGCGCTTCACGCTGGCACGCCATATCAGATTAGACCGATATAATTCCGATGGCTGCATGGGGTACCTAAACTTAAACAATTCCTCATCCAACTTCGCCTGCATCCCATCAGGACCGCGACTGGTGCGCTCGTGATGAATAAGCTGACTATCCGGCACGATGACGCAACCACCTAGCCGCAGGCATATCTCACTGTCAGCCAATAATACCTTGAGGCTTTCATCGAATGGCTGAAATGTTTCGCGCCGAAACATCATGGCTGCCCCCACCACGGCTTCCACGAAGTAAGCATGTTCTTCCAGCGTTGGCACGATCTTGGAGTGCGCCACCGTACAGCCCTCAGACGTGCGATAACATCCAGCGCTCTGGATAGTGCGGTCTGGATTCAAAAGAGCGGGGGCCGCGATGTTCACGCGCCTATTTACAGCAAACGCTTCCAGTAATGGCTTTAGCCATGCGTCAGAAAGGTCCGGGATATATAGATCATCATTCAGGAATAACAGAAAGTCGCCAGTCGATTCCTTCGCGCCGATATTGTTCAGCTTCGACCAGTTGAACTCTCCCGGTGCATGGATGATTCTGTAAGGAAGCGGACACGGAGAACCTGCCAATTCATCTGTGGTTTCTGGCCTGTTGTCGATCAGAATGACCTCTTTGACCGTTTCTCCGCGCAGGCTTTGCAGGCACCGGCTCAATAAGTCCATGTCTTTGAATATGGTCGGAATGATGACGCTTACTTGAGCGACGAGGTTCGCCCCATCACGGCCAGGCCACGGTCCCAACCAAAAGCGGCGCTTGATAAGGTCGGTTTTCAGGTCCATGCGTGTCGGTCGCCATGTAGATGGCTTGGCTTGCTTGCCATCGAGAAAGTGGACAAGCGGAATAACACGCTGCCCTTTCAATTCTGGATGCTCCGCAAGATACGCGGCGCTATTGAATCGCGGTCCCGGATCGTCGCCAGCCGGTCCACCGTGCAGCAGGAAATGCAAAGCTGGTTGCAAATTCATGCGCTTCATTTCTGGATGCCTGGCGGCGTACCAGTCTGCATCCCATAAATCGCTTGCCGTTATTTTCAGCAAGTCTTCTCTCGTGCCCATTTTTATTCCCCTTCTATCAATGTTATTAGCGCATCATCCCCAATGGGTATTCTAACCACTTTTATCATCCCCATTTTCTCAAGGGATTCCTCAGCATCCAAAATCACGCCAAGGTCATACTTTCTACGAATCAACTCCTTGACCATCTCGGATCGCCTTATTGGGCTTGACCGGATCAGAACGCTTACCATGATCTGAACCACATCCCCGAAATGTACGTCACATGCTGAATCATAAGCGCGGGACATATTGCGCTCCGTCTTTTCCATGAGCGCCAATGCTCGCTTCATGTCTTGCAACTCGATGGTGCGCTTGCTTGTCCGGCTGGCCGCCATGCTGAGAGCAACCTTTTTTATGTGCGTCGCCCGGCGCTCGCAATATCCCATCATGTCAGCGCTTCCGGTAGGGATTGGTGACTTTCCTGACTGAATGATGGCATCTTGCTTCTTATACCAGTCTTCGTAGAAACCAGCCGCATCTTTTGACAGCGTATACTCTCCCCGAATATCCATAATCTCCACTAAATCATGCGCTAACTTCTGGCGTAGTAACTTCATGCGCGGCGTCACTATCGGCTGTGCTACCGTCTTTGATTTCTCGGTTTCCACTACGAACATGACTCGGGATGCAAATCCGCCAGTCCTAGCCGCTGCAGGGATTGCAGACGATAGCCATGATGGTGCCGTTGCAGCCAGCAAATTCAAACAGACGCCTTTGATCGGATATGTACCGGCATTCTTTGTTTCATACGTCCAGTTATCACCGGAGTCATACCAGTTGATTAGCGTAGCTAGAAACTTCAATTCAGTCATGCCGAGAAAAACACTCAACTCTTCCGATATGACCGTCAGCGGAGATTGATGACGGATGGCATTGTCGTTGTCCACAAAGACGCCAGCGTTCTCGTGCATTCGTTTGATTAGCGATTCCCGCGTTATGGATTCACCGACCATGTAATCACTGCTTTCTCCAATAGCATCTTCCAAGATGGTCTTGCCGATCTTGATGGCCGTTCCTTTCTTGGTCTTTCCGCTGGGCCCGACCAGTATGATATACATATTGGGATAAACATTATCGAATCCCCACGATACCCAAGCCTTACGCTGAAGAACCGATGCTATCATGGATAAGCCGGTCCATGCGTGATATGAAGCCGGAGGCTCGCTTGAAGATGCGTACTCCATATATGTAGTGAGCCAATCACCGAGCAATCGTGACATTCTATCCCGCAAATCCGAATGGTGCTTGTGAATGGTTCCTCAATGCCTCACCCAATGCCTCGCCAAGCATGCGTGCAATAGCATCTTGCTGACTTTCCGGCTCGATGCCTTCAAGTTCAAACATTGTCAGAAACTCCAATGCCTTGTTAAACACGTTAATCTGGTCATTCAATGTGACGATCTTGCCTTCATATTGTTGCTGATGGCTTTTGAGCGCCTCCAATAAGAATGTATCCGCGCCAAGCGGTTTAAGCCGTTTGCAGTATTTTTCAAAGGAAGCGAGCTTATTATTCACCTCCTTTATGTCAGCGTTTGACTTTTGGATAAGTGCCTGAATAGCCCTAGTTGCCTCCAACAAGTAATTAGCGTTCCCAGCCTCAATGAACTGGATAACAGCCTGTATTGCCAGAGAACGCGCCTTAGCATCTACGTTAGGAATCTCTGAATCACCGCAAGCATCATATCTGGCGCGACTTTCTGGGTTGGACACCATGCGATAAGCGGTGGACAAGTCTTTGAACTCCTCTTCAGTGCCGCCACGGTCAGGGTGCTTCTTTTGCGCCTTCTTGCGGTATGCCTTTTTGATGGTATCTTGGGTGGCATCTTTCGGGACGCCCAGAGTTTCGTAAGGGTTCATGATTATTTGCCCCTAACAATGCAGAAGTCGCCATCTCCTTTATCCCATATATATTCTAAAAAGTCCTCCCGAGGGGCTGACTTTAGATAATCTATCGTCAATCTCAACGCCTGATTTAGCAGTTTTTCCTGCCAGCCCCGACCGCCGACGATCTGCTTCAACTCTTCAAGGTCAGCCTTCTTTACATATCCGCTAACTGGCGCCAATCCACCCGCCGCCCTTTCTTGCGCTGTGCTCATTTCAATCCCTCCAAGTCCTTCCTTAGTCGTTCATGGAAGGTATCCTCTCCATCATCACCGCACAGAAGATAGTCAATTCTATTAACATAAACACGCGTTCTCCGCAGCAGTCGAATCGCTTCGTTAAATTCGTTCCTTGTCGCATCGCTTAATTCCGTTTGTATGCCGTCATGGCCTTCAAGGAAACTACGAATATCGTCTGCGATAATATCTAGTCTGTGTTCCTGATAATCAAAAAATCCGCCACTCATATTTCTATCTCTCTTTCAAATATAAATCGCGCTAACGCGCACAATGTTTGTAACCAATTCCCGATCCAGTTCTTCGCTTATCGGCAATGCTTCTTGAAGGGCAGTGATTGTAGCTTCTGCCGACCCTATGCGAGCGATAAGGAACAAAAGAACCGGGTCAAGACTTTTTATGACGTAATAATCAAAATTGCTCATTTGCAACTGCGTTACCACGTCCGCGTTCTCTTCAAATCTCTTGAAACACTTTCGACGCTCTTCCCAATACGTCGCCAGCACTTGCACAGGATTTTTAATTCTTCCGGCTCGCTGGGTGCGGTTTACTACCTCTTCGACCTTTACCGGAACGAAATACATCGCATGGTCTCGGTTGTTTCTATTTGGATAATATGGGATGCCTATTGCTGTCAGCCTTGCGCGGTATCTTTGAGCCATCGTAAGCGGCATAAATTATCCTCCTGATTTCCTGAAAATGTTCCACACAGATTCAACGGCAGCATCTGCATCCGCTGTTCCCCACAAGCTCTTGGGAAGACCTTCATAGGCCCTGATAATGGCGTCTTGCAGCGCGGCATCATTACGCGCCGCTTTGACTAGCCGGTTATTCGGAATCTGCCGAATCACATCCACCATAGTCAAAGGCTTCTTTGCTTTAGCCTTGGCTCCCTCTTTGATGATCTCCTTGGCCCTCATGTCCGAGAATGGATTTGGTGCCCGTAACGCGATGTCCGGGACATTATTCTGTCCAGAAGCACGCTTTGATAAATCAATGAAGGCTTCCTTTATCGTCTTGTCCGCCTGTATCTGGATATTTTGTTCTTCGATGAACGATATTGAGCCGCCATCATCAAGGGCGATAAGGTCAATTTCTCCGCCAAGAATATCCTTAATAAGGGTGGACGGAAGATCAAGGACGATCTTCATGCTTTTCTCGACCATTAACAATTGATTTTTCTACATTTTCGATCAGTGTATTAATGAGTGACGGAGAAGGGTTAGTATGAGAGGTAGCGTATATAGTCTGGACTCCGCTGGAATTTCTAAAGATTGTTCTAGCATAAATTGCCAACAATCCTTCCTCATCAAGAATCTTTCGACCCCATATGGATTCGCTTCGCACTACAGGCTGCCCACTTTCATCGACATCTATTGAGATACCATTGGATGTAAACCACTCTATGGCCAGATGAATATCATGCTTTCTATTCTCGTTACTATTAATAGCCTCTTCATTCATTAGTGGTTCTCCGTGTTTAGTAGTCATGTGGTACCCCAAATTGTTGTTGAATAGAACGGACGGAATCAAGCCCCTTGTCGCTCTTGGCTAGAACGGCTAGGCCATTGCAGTGTGAAAATTCAAACGTGCGCTCCGGAAACTCTGCCTTGATCTCATTCCATAGCTTCCAGACGCCGAAAGATTCTACCGGTACGTTTATGTCATGCAATAAAATGACATCAGAGACTTTCGGTTCCCATAGCCTGAAGTCATGCGATACGGCCTCATAGGTATGTAAACCATCTATGTGCAGCAAGCTGATAGTGTCTGGTAGGTGTAGGTTATTAAAGGCATCATCAAAGGTCGATCTGATAAGCGCCGAGCGCATTGAATACCGTGCATTCACGGCAACGACATCAGCAAATACCGAATCGTCATAAAATCCAGCGTGCTCGTCGCCCTTCCAAGTATCCACACCGAAGGCGTTGAAATACGAAGGAATCAAAGATAGTGCCTCAACAAAGCAGAAGTAGCTATCTCCCTTGTGAACACCAAGCTCCACGAATAGGGGAGGCTGCAATGCGTTCACAAGCCGCTGCGCGAATCCGAAGTGGCCCCACCAAGATTGAATATCAGTGCGGTGGCTTGGATTGAAAAGTAACGGAATTTCCGTGGTTCCCTGCATCGTATTCCCCTTATGTTTTTTGAATGCTAACACACATATAACATGTGTGCAACCTATAAATTGAGGCCCCTATCACGGTGGAGCAACCCGGCCAGATCACCGAGGTAAGGATTTGACCCAGCTCTGACTGCCTCCGTTACGCACGGTGGGCTGGCGTCATGACACAACGCACAACGGTCAAGACTGATAATCCGGGTGATACTCATCCACACTCATACCGAACGTCCACGCTACCGCCTCATGCGCGGTATTCATGTCGGGCGGAACCCTCAGGAAGTAATCCTTCCAGCGTAGGTCCTCATTAATACCGATAATGTTCAAAAACTTAATACCGATACTGCTCAAAAACGATTGCTGCGACCGCATCGCTTCAACCTGCTTCAGCACCGGATCAGCACCGAATATCTCAATAGCTTCTTCTGTACTCAACGAACCCTCCGCTTCTGGTGTACTGTTCAATACGCGCACCATCACAATAGGTTCATCATCTGGGACCTCTCGACGCAATAGCACGCCGTAATCATCACGGCTCAGCACAATAGCTCCAGCATCCAGCAGATAACGCGATTGGCCGTACCGCTCAACCATGACGCGGCGGACTTCTGCGTTCTCTTCCGCGTCGATCATATCTATGGTGATGTGGTCTGGATGCTCGACAACCAGTTCGGGAACGCGGACTCCGTGTATATAATATAGTTTCCACCCGTCGCGGAACTGGACAGACGGACCCGCATCATTGTGCAAGCGGTTCTCTTGATCCATGCTGATATGCTCCGGTCGGTCACAAACGATACATACACCATCCCTCGGATACCACCAGCCGCATGACTTCCCGATCTCGTCCATAATCTGTAATCCGTTCACGGTCTCAGACTGATATTGTACGCCGATATATGCACAGAATTGATAAAACGCTATCCAGTACAAATCCATCGAACCCCACCAGTATGTAGTCTGCGCGGGTATTTTGCTGGCCCGCAGGCTGTCCTCCAGGCTGTCCTCCAGGCTGCCCCGCAGGCTGTCCTCCAGGCTGACCCCCAAGCTGGCCTCCAAGCTGGCCCGCAGGCTGACCCCCAAGCTGGCCTCCAAGCTGGTCCGCAGGCTGTCCCACAGGCTGGCCCGCAGGCTGACCCCCAAGCTGTCCCACAGGCTGGTCCGCAGGCGGTCCCCCAAGCTGTCCTCCAGGCTGACCCCCAAGCTGTCCTCCAAGCTGACCTCCAGGCTGGCCCGCAGGTTGTCCCCCAAGCTGGCCCCCAAGCTGGCCCGCAGGTTGTCCCCCAAGCTGGTCCGCAGGCTGTCCCACAGGCTGGCCCGCAGGCGGTCCCGCAGGCTGTCCCACAGGCTGCCCCGCAGGTTGGCCCCGAAGCTGGCCCGCAGGCTGTCCTCCAGGCTGACCTCCAGGCTGGCCCACAGGCTGCCCCGCAGGTTGGCCCCGAAGCTGGCCCGCAGGCTGTCCTCCAGGCTGACCTCCAGGCTGGCCCGCAGGTTGTCCTCCAGGCTGTCCTCCAGGCTGGCCCGCAGGCGGTCCCGCAGGCTGTCCTCCAGGCTGTCCTCCAAGCTGGTCCGCAGGCTGTCCCACAGGCGGTCCCCCAAGCTGGCCCCCAAGCTGTCCCGCAGGCTGGCCCGCAGGCTGGCCACGTTCCCCATAATAAACATCAGAATAGACGCGGTGAGCGGACTGGCCACCCAGATGATAGGAACTGGCTCTTTGCCTATGCGACGATAGACAGCGTTTATTGCATCCTCAGCGCGGGGGCGGTTCGCTGGCTCCGTACTTAAGCCAGCATCAAGGTATTTCTTCCGAAAAACAGTAAGATACGATTCCTGTTCAGGCGTCAATGATTCGATCATGATATTCTCCTTGCAAGATGGCCCCTTGGCGGGGCCGAAATATGTTAATCCGCTACTGACCTGATGGCTTCAGGGGAATATTCCCGCTGCGTACCGATTCCATGTTTTGATACCCGATAGATTCCGGGTTCCAGATTCACCGGAGCGTGTTCTTCATGAATGAGCGATGATGGTTCCGTTACATCCAGAAACCGCATGTCTCCCACGTCGAACAGCCGGCCCGGAAGCGCGCCCGTATCCATGAATGCACGAATACGGTGCTTGTGGCCGGTGACTTCGCCATACGCCAGCACTACTTCGCCGGAGTCCGGCTTGATCTCCGTAGCGCCAGACGGCATTGCCGCTACTTTCTGTAAAAATACATCACCCTGTCTTGCTTGCTTCATTTCATCGTCTCCTGTTGTGCACTCGATAAAACATCTACTCCGATACAACCCAATGTCATCACCGTGTAACCTCTTGGAACATACCGCAGTGGATTGGGTTCTCCGTGATAATCACCCCGCTCTTTTGGGGCATATGTTCCAAGCTTTTCCGGCTCTCCCAACCGATATGACTTTGCTGATGACCACATATAGATACTGCGCCCAGTTCCCGCAGGCCCCTCTTTGCGCTCCCGTCGCACCATGCCGCGTTCAAATGCGTCAGCCAATACTTTACTTGTAAGGCTAATATGGTGCCCTGTCATCTTAGCCAGTTGGGCAGAGGATTGCGGGGTTTGCGTCAGCGCCGCCAATACTTCTTTCCCCGCATTTGTATCAAGCAATGGGCGACCTTTATGAGATGACATTATTCGCCTCCGAACTTGGCGCGATAGGCCGCCATCAGCTTGCTGGCGTCTTCGGCATTGAGCGCATCAATGTCCGGGTCGGCCATGATGGCGGTTGCGTCGTCCACGTCCTTGCAGGCGTTCAGGCGCTTGATGAGAGTGGCCACGGATACGGCTGGAGGCTCATTCAGGGTGGTTGCCGTTTCGGGCTGGGTGGTGATCTCGCCGGTTTGCTGGTTGATGGTTTCTAACTCCTCCTCATGCACTACGCATTCACCATCAATAATATCCATGTGCGCTTGCTTCCCGCGTTCGCTAATATCCTCCACGGCAATAGCAGCATTGAACTCCACCGAAAGCGGCAACATCTTCGCCAACCTACGCACGGCGGTCTTTTTGCCCATCTCTACTTCATGGTCAATCCAAGGATGAGTAGCGATCTTTTTGTATTTATCGGCACTTGCTAGCGCTTGCTTGTAGCCTTGGCTGTTATCACGAATTGCCATAACCTCAGCGTTCGGCATGAAGTCGAAAGCATGACCACCGTCCTTCATGTGGGCTACAGCGTAATAGCCGATAACCGTGCCCCGATCTCCAGCCAAGTAAGGGACATGGCGAAGTTTTTCTTCGAGCCCATATTCAAGTTCAAAAATATCCTTTTCCCGGACTTCATGTGATGCAATGCTGACGATATGACCGGAGCGCCGCGCTAAATCTATTAGCCCCTTGTATCCAATGATGACCTGAACATTCTTGACCCAGACATTTCCTTTCTTGGTGTTGAATGGGATTAAATAGGCATGGCCCAGGACGGTATTGGGTTCAAGCCCCATTTGGGCACACTGGCCGATGGCGGAAATAAGTGATGGAATCTCGCATTCCAGAAGCGCAGGGGTAGTAGTCGCCGCGATCTGGGCGACCTTCAAGAGCCGGTCCGCATTCATGTGCCGGGGCAGCATGGCGGCAATCGAGTCCTTCCGGGCTTCCAGCAAATGCGCTACCTTCTCGGCTGGCCTCATAGCTGCAAGGTCTTTCTTTGGTTGTTGGGTTACTGCTGTTTTCAGGGTTTCAACACTCATGACGGTCTCCTTCACTTGATCCGTAAAACGCGGGTGGATGACGTAACTTTGAATTGCTCTATCAAATCAGGATATGCAGGCGTAATCGCTTTTTGGTCCAATCGTCGGGCATCCTGCGATTTCCATGTTGCCAGAATTTTCCCCTGACATGTCATTGTTTCCGCATCCATAAAGTGCGGTAAAATGGCATTTTTAAGGGCTTCTTCACGCTTTTCAAGTTCTTTTATAGTAGACTTTAAGTCCTTCAGCGCAATGACGCGCTCCGCCACGTCTGCGGATACTTCTATTCTTGAGCCCGAAGATTGTGGCCATGCCATCAAAGCATCCTCGGCAGTCTCTATCTCCGGCGGTGTTTGAGACTGTACCAGTTCCCAGAACTCCAATTCTTTTTCCAGTATCAGGGCGATCAGTTCATCATCGCGCTGAACCTTGAAAATGCGGAAGTCGTCTAAGCCGATCATCGCGGCAACATGACAAACATCGCGCCCAGTAACCATCAATCCGTGCATGAACTGCGCGGTGTAGTAGATCGGTATTTCATCGCTCCCCGGCTCGCCCCACAGTTGCCGCGCAAATGGCTGCGCGGTCTTGGCGTCAATGTTCTCTTCGCATGTTTCTCCGTCGATCTCAGCGGCAAGGAACGAATATTCCGAGTCATAAAATCGGCGGTTGCGGTGGTCTACATGCAGCCCGGATTCATCCTCGAACATTTGGAGAATGACGGGCTCCAGTCGTTTGCCTCGGGCGAAGACCTTCTCCTTTTCTGGGTCGGTCTTGAGCGGGACAAGCCCTGTCTTTTGCGCCCAGAGCTGGTAGCGCGTCTGCCACGGGGATACGCCCAGAATTGCGGCGGCGTCGCTGCCACCGATGTATGTGGAGCGGTCTGGCTGCTGGGTTTGGATGATGGCGTTCATGCGGCCACCTCAT
>Ga0307377_10006020_pt1 | contig 12821 bp, 11 predicted proteins | sample TR3MG_FD_202535 | JGI IMG/M metagenome (GOLD analysis project Ga0307377, IMG submission 202535) | Soil microbial communities from Risofladan, Vaasa, Finland - TR-3 | ecosystem: Environmental > Terrestrial > Soil > Coastal area > Acid sulfate soil | place: Finland: Risofladan, Vaasa | collected...
GTTGTGCTCCCCAATAGTGCGCATAGCGTATTTTATGCGTATGCTATTTCTACTGGCGCTGGGGATGCAATTGGTTCATTTGAAAAGTTTGGATCTAGCTTTACCCGATCTCACGAGAGAATCAGGGAAATTCTATTTAGTAACGGACCAATCACCAATGAGATTATCTGGGGTGGAACAGATATTCAGGTAACACTTTCTAAGGTTGAATTATATCAAAAAGCGATTTTACAAGCGTTGGGTGTAAATATATTTACTATTGAAATGTTTAATGTAGTTGTTGATATTGTGGAGTACATGCATATTCCTGCAGTTCCAGCTGTTCCAGGGCAGCAGGTAATGCCAACAGGTGGATCAACCCAGCGTGTTATTGTTTATAAAGATTGTGTACCGACTACAGTAAGTAAGGATGTAGATACAACTACAGCAAAGATTGTAGAAAATATGACCTTAGAATGTAGAACAGTTGAAGGCCGTATGGAATAAGTATTGCTACACATTCGAAACGAAAAGTGAGCTTTTATGACAATTAATGCTACGGTATCTGATCCACCTGAAAAAAAGACTAAACAACACGAATCCTTAGTTACTAATGATCCGCTGGATAATCTGTTTCATTTTGGATATACTGAATCAGACGTTATTGAAATATTCTCAGACAAAGAGAAGAATTTAGAGCTAAAGGCTAAATTCAGGACATTGACTCCTACTGAGATACGGGATATTACTGAGTTTATTGAGTTATACAATGCAGGAGCAGCACAGCTAATCACGGAAAAGATTGAGACATTGGCCAGAGCAATAATGTACATTAATTATATGCCGTTGATTCTTACCCCTGATGAGCGTCAAGATTACTATAATAAGTATGGTAAAGAGCCTTCTCCGATAGAGATGGCCAAAATTATCCTACAGGAAAAGATAAAATCAATCTTTATTATTGATGCTTTGTACGAGGCATATTCAGAGTTTGCGCAAGGCGTTATAAAAAAATTGGAAAAGGCAAAAAAAAAATTGACGAAGAAATCGATAAATACCGAGTAGATCTAAAGATTTGCACATACTTCAAAGTTCTCCCCACCAGTCCTGATTTTAGAAATCTAAACCCGTATCAGAAAATGCTTCTTATTCATTCAATAGTTGAAGAAGAAAAGGAGAAATACGATATAATCAACGCTGGTTTGCGTGCGCTGTCATTTGTAGCTCCTGGAGCTATGTTTGGGGGATTGGCATCGGTTGAGGGGGGCTCAGCGGGACCAACAGTAGGTCCCGGAGAGAAGATAAACATGGAGTTTGAGCGGCACAGTAGATCTGCTCGGGAAACAGGGAAGATGGATATGTCTCCTGCGGTAAAGAAAGCATTTGATAACTTTTATAAAAAACCGAAAGAGGAGAAAAATATAGTACGAATTACCGGGCCGGTTCCTAAAGATGATGATGCATTAGGAGATTGAGTTGGCACCTACTAGCTCTACAGGTGGCGGCGGTGATGTTTATGCCCAAGATGCCGTAAACTCCGCTGCGATACACCAGAATATGGCAAATGCTGCGCAAGCAATAGCGCTCGCAGCAAGTAATCTGTCTGTATTTAGCGCGGAAACTATAAAGATCAAAAAAGATTTTCAGGATATTGGTTCCCAAGCAATATTGGATCCTGAAATATTATCTACAAGTAAAGAGTTTGAAGAGTCTGCGCTGCGTATAGTTAACCAATACGGAAAACTAAACAAGCATGCTGGAGCTATTCTAAGTTTAAACAAAGACATTAAAAAATTAGAACATGATATTGCAACTGGTAAGAGTAAACAAACTAAGGAATCTAAAAGTTTATTGGAGAATATGAAGAAAATATCAAAGGAATATGCTAAAGGAACAAAAAATCAAAAGTCGCATAACAGTGCTTGGGATAAATCAGTAAAAGCAGTACAAAAATATGGGGGAGCAGTTACTGGATTGAATATTAGTGTTATGGGCCTTATTGCTATGATTGTCGATGTTGCAAATATTCACAGAAAAATAAATGCATATGCGAAGGCAGGCGCAGCCCATTTAGGAGATGGTGCTAAAGCAGTTTATCAGACTAAATCAGCAATGTTTGATTTGCGTAGAGGCTTTGCAACTACATATGAAGAAGCGGGAAAGGTCGTTGGTCAACTTGAAGCTATGGGGTTTACAGGAGAACAGATCTCCCGGAAACAACCAATGCTCCGGTCTTTAAAATCGGAAGGAAACCAATTAACCCAGAATATAGATTATTATGAAAGAATTGCGAGCAGTATAGGTGACGGTAATGTTGAAGTGAAAAAAGGAGAAAGTGCCTGGGATGCAGCAAATAGAGTCTTAGAAGAATCAGGAGTAAATGTTGAAGATCTCATTGATAAATCAAGGCAACGTAATAAACTAGCAAAAGAGATTACAATCAATAATGTAAAAGAGGCAAAAGCAGCAAAGGAGAGTGTAAGTGTTGCACAAGAACTTTATGCAATACAAAGAAAATATGGTATAGATATAGGGCGAACCGGAGGAATAATAAAATCATTACAGCAAGATTTTGGCGCTTCTAATAAACAAGCTAGGGGACTTTTGGGTACTGCTATTAGCCTCGGTACATCGTTGCAGGCAGGGGGAATGCGCGTAGGCATAAGTGACCTTCTACAAGACTGGGGCCAATTGATTGAAGGGACAAAAGTATACAAGACAGATTTATTGGGGATTTTGGGCCTATACAATGTAATGATGAAGAAAGATTTAGCTAAAAATCTCGGATTGGGTGGTGTAGCAAAGTCTGTAAAAATGGATATTGCAAAGACATTAACATCATCAGCACTGAATATGGAGTTTGGATGGAAAGCACGTTTGGGTATGCGAGCAGGCTTAGGAAGAAGTCCTGCAGAAGCAGGGATTAAGTTTGAAAAGCAATTACAAAAAAGTCCCATGGAGGGATTTAAGACTATTGTGGCAGAAGTTACAGCAATGGTTGGGGATGTAAAGAAGCATCCATTTGTGGCAGAATTCAAAGGCCGTCAATTATTCCAAGGGCTAGGATTTAGTAAGGAATCATCAGTAGAATTAGCTAGAAGTGTTGCTGCAGGGAATTTAACTGAAAAGAGTGTTGAAGCTACGATAAAGCAACAACTTAATGAAGATAAAGAGTTACGGAAACTTCAAAGAGACTGGCCCAAACAGCGGAAAGCATTAGTAGCTAGTGCAGGGAGTATTGCAAGAGGCCAACAAGATTTCCAGGCAATCCTAAAGAAATGGGTAGAAGACAAGCTTATGACGCCCTTACTAGATATTTTACATATTTTACAGGCAACATATGCATGGTTTGCTGGGGGCTCTGCAGAAACAGCGGTTAAATATAGAGAATTTGGGGAGTCTGTTGGAAAATCTTTAGGAGTACCAGGTATCGAAGGTATAAAGCTTGCAAGCCAATCATTTCCAATGTTTGAGTCAGAAGGGCTTGGTCCTTCAAAAGGTTATCGTAGCAAAAGTGCTCATATAGGAAGATTAAAGGAACTTCAAAAAGGGGCACTGGAGGCAGGAGCCCCTAAACTAGCCCAAGACTTTGGAGAGAAGGCTAATAAACTTGAAGAGGAACGAACCACAGAATTATTCAATGATCTACTTGCAAAAACTAAAAAACGGGCGATGCCAGGAAAATGGAATTCTATTGTAACTGCTTTCAGGGACCATTTGTATACTGAAGGTACTCGTGGGATGATAGATGTATTAAAAAACAATCAGACAAAAGTTAAAGTAGGTGGGGCTAGGTTACGTCAGAAAAAATCTGGTACGGGTATGCCACTTGCAAAACCTAAAGATTAGCTATTATAATTTTTACAGGAAGATATTATGGGAAATGCGTTCAGTAAAGCTGGCAACATGATTCAGAATCTGTCGGAGACACTTCTACCTGCCCCTACAGCCGAGAAACTTATCTTCAGAAGATTCCAAGGATCTAAAATTGCAGATTCAATTATGAACGGCAATCCAATAAACGAGAAAGATATAGAGACTGTTGCACTAAGAATAAACCCGGAGAATGTAAATTTCTCCAAGAGAAAGGTAATTCAAAAAGTACAGACAAGCGCACCCAGACGATTTGTTGTGTTTGATTGGGGTTCAGAACTGACAATGTTAGGAATCAAGGGAAATACAGGTCTTTTGTTATCCGAGGCGATGACTAGACAAAATATTCCATTTGCAAATACATTAACAGATATGGCTGTTGCTGTCGGCGCAGTTGGTACGGACCAAATCAATAGTGCTACAGGAACAATTGCGAAGTACACAGGGGGCGGCCCTTATGCTACACCAATAAAACAAAATATTCTATTGTCTACATCTACGTATTACGAGACATTAAAACTGTCCCCTAAGTATAATACATTTAAACGACTTGAAAAAATGTTTGACGATCAAGATGCCGATAGCGATATTATGACTTTAGAGTTTGGGGATATGGCAATTTATCGAGGATTCTTTGAGGAGTTTACATTTGAAATAAGCGCAGAGAGTCCCTGGAACTGGACCTATGATATCAATTTTGTTATTTTGATGGACCTTACAGAGAAGATGACAAGTTGGGACAAACAGCATAATAGAAACAATCCCAATATACAGAGTGGGTAGTAACATGGACCCAAAAAAATTTACCGGGACAGGTGGGGAAGCAGTTGCACACATGATTATTGAGGAGTTGTTTAATGAAAACAACATTGCAAGTTGTGGTCCTAGAGGTGATGAGGTAGACCCAAATAATCCTGATGTAATTATTGAGGTTCCTCCAAATTCTCATAAACAAAGCTTTAATAGAATCGATAGAGGAGTTGATAAGTATTCAAAAAATTTCAACTATATTCCCCACGAAACATATCGACCACAAGTAACTATTGGATTCGATTTTACGGATAGTTTTACCGCTGCATTACAAAAAGAAGTTGCTAAAGAGCATGAATTTCACTCGCAAAGACTGATCGATAAAACTATATTGATGCAACGCGCTAAGGAGGTTTTACAGTTTGTTAAATATTATTTTGAGTACACTAATACGTATAAAACATACAAAACATATAATTCTACAACTGGGCAAAAAACTGATACAAAGCTTGAGTATGAGAATCTCAGCCAATATGAAATAGTTACTGAGAACGCCGCGAATAAGTTGTTGAATGAAGCGTTCAATATGTTTATGACTTCAATTACAGTTACAAGATCACGGGGAGATATTGGAAGTGCCACGATTAATTTTAAGAATGTAAGGAACTATGTCAACGGGAAATCTACGGGACCATTGTACGATTATTCGGTAGGAATTTTGAGGGATCTGTTAGTTCCCATGCTTCCAGTGAAGCTTTGGGCACGGGGACGTTTTTATAACCAATGGTTCTTTCCAATTTTCGATGGCTATATCGTAGCTACAACTGTAAAGGATACAGAGGGTTTCGCAGAGATTGAAATTATATGTAAAGATGTTTTGGAGATTGCCAGATTTACAACGGAGATGATAAATCCTGCGCTAGTAAATATTGCAGAGATGGCAAAGGTTGATGGAATTAATTTACAAAATATGCCATTTTATGGCCATGATCATATGGAATTAGTCAAGGCGTTACTAATGGGCGGTGGCTTAGAATTCGATCCAACTGGAACAAACACACAAAAATTGAATGCGATTGATCCATACAATAACGTGAAAAAGGGATTTAAATGGATCGATGGTATTGGTCTTGTCCCTACAGATCAATTTGGGACAGTTCTTAAAGAAAAAAATGCTAAAATTTGGAATGGATGGATTACATTAAGCAAAGATCTTGATGTTGGAAAACTAAGAGCGGCAGCGAAGAAAGAAGGGATTACACCGACATTAACTCTTCAGCAACTTGAAGAATTTGACTGGTATTCAAATATACAGCAAAGTTCACTTGATAAGTTAGATGGAAAATTGGAAGAAGGACCAATTAGGCAAGAAGAATTTACTATAGACAGAATAGTAAAAGAGGTAAGCCATTCAGAAACCAAAAGAAAAATACTAGCTTGGGGCAGTAAGCTTACACCTTATCGGATTTGGGGGATACAATCCCCCGATATGTTTAGTGCTACATTTGCAAGTAGACTTGAAGTAATGCAAGAAATCGCTAAAAATGTATACTATGACCTATACGTTGACGGTGCAGGAACCGTACATTATCATCCGTATAGATTTACCAATGATTATTTATTCAATGATGCGATCTATGTTCAACCTAAAGCAAATAATCTGCATCCACATCCAGTTGTTTGGCCGGGAGTTTATGTAATTGCACCGGAAGAATCGACCAGCCATAACGAAATAGTTAATTTTGAAGAATTGATTACTTTTCTAAAGCTTAGGGGTCAAGATCCACAATCAGCAGTTCTTTCAGATTTGGGCGCGATTGTTGGAAGTGCCACCCATAAAGACTATCTTGAAAGATTCGGATATAGACGTGCATTAGAAGAAAATCCTCTATTCAATTTCAATTTCTCTTTAGATGCGGTTGCGAATAGTGCATCTAACGCTAGTGTAACTTTTATGGATTTAGTAGCCGCCTCGTTATTGATTTATAGAAATGGAAGCTTACATACGAAAGATTCTACAATTATTTTTAGACCAGAATTGGATGTTGGTAGGCCAATTTACTATCCCGAAGATGATATGGTATTCTATATTGATTCGATTAGTCACTCAATTACTATTGGTGGTGATGCAACAACGTCAATTACGGCTAGTTATGGTAGAAAAATCTATGAAACACCAATCGATTTGCAGAGTTTTTTGCAAATGCAAGAAGGAATGTGGAAATTTGGGGAACAAAACATCGATGCAAAATCTTTTATAGCACAATTGCCGGTAACAGAGTGGAAAAATTTCTTGGATAAGACTCAATATGATAATTTAAATAATGCTAGGATCCAAGCGGAACGATACGTACAATCCCAAGCAGTAGACGCGGTTACCGCAGCGGAAGCTACAGCGGTGCAAGATGACCTAACTGATTTTGGTAGTAAAAATATATCTGAGGATGTTGACGTGGAAAATCTATTAAATGTTTTAAGACTACTTAATCGTCCTGGGTGACCATCATGGCACTACTCCCAAAAGGTTTGCAAGCGTTTTTATTCCATGCAAAGGTATTGAATACGTACCCAGAAGTGCGTCTTATTGATGTGGAGTTTATAAACGCTGGCACTATAAAAAAGTCTGTACGTGTAGTGCAGGATTCCAGCACGTTTTCTTTTCCAAGAAAGGATGAAATTGGATTATGCATAGGAAATGACGTACAAGGATACTATTACCTTGGCAAAATGGATTTTGCTTATGCACGGAAATTAAATAAAGAAGTTACGATCCCAGGAACGAAGACAAACTGGCCAATCAGAAAGATAAAACCTGGGGAAACATATATTTCACATGTATTGAACGGTTTGGGATTGCTGTTTACAAATAGTGGGAATTTTTCCCTTACTGCATTGAACCAGGATGGGATAAAGTATATTTATGATAAAATGGGTGAACCATTTCGTTGGTTACAAGCTACTGCCAAGTCGATTTTACTAGGCAGTATAACCAGTAGTTTGAGTCTTGGGGCAGTTATTCGAAAGACACCCGTCCAGGGTGATAAGGTTATTCGCAGTCTTACTGATCCAACGAAAGCTGCCCAAGAGTTTTTAGTAAATATAACAAAAATTATAGGCATTTTACCAAAAACTGTTGTTAAACTACATTTGGGTGAGATCCTTCAGGAACCTGTAACAAATCCGATGGTTCCTATTCCTGTGTTTCACACTGAAGTAGGTCTGGGTGGTGCTGCAGCTATGCTGCAAGCGTTACTTGCTGTATTTAATACTGCTGGGATAGAAATAGGATCTATTAAAATAGATAATCTTGGAAATATGTCAATAAATACTACATTACCAGGGGCTGGAAAATTAGTTATAAATGCAGGAACTAATACGCATATTCTTAGTACAGCAGGTACCTACATTGGGGGGACTGCAGATATACCCCCTATAGAACCCATGGTGCTTGGAAATCAATTATCTACATGGCTTGCGGGGCATAAGCACCCGACAAGTATGGGCCTTTCTGGAGCGCCTTCCCCCGACGATATAGTTAAGTTGGCTACTATTCTTAGTCCATTGAATAAACTAGATTAAATGGCATTAGACCAAGCAAAATTACGCACGGAGTTAGCCAAAGTAATGGATCAGGATGATCCGCTATTTGTAGGTTACCCGGATACCCCTGTAGAAATCGCTACGAACTTTTGCAATGCGTATAATGCATATACCCTTGATGCTACAGATGCAAGTGGAGATTCATTTCTTACGCTCCCCAATCTTGCATTAATGATTTCTACGCTAGTATCTAACTTGCCTGCTGCAGTCCTTGGGACGCCCGTATTGGCTGCCGCCGCCTTTGAGGCAGCCTTTGTAGCCTATTGGAGTAGCTCCCCTGTTACATTCAATATTTTGAATCTTATAGGTCTACCACTCTGCCCAAATATTGGCGTTCCGCCAGCTAATGATGTCTGGGGGTTAGAATTAACTAGTGTAGTGACCGCTGTAACCCCAGGAGTTCTACAGAATTTATTACTTACGATGTTTAGTGTTAATTCAATAGATACGCAGGCAAAGATAACTGAAATGAGAGATGCTTTTCACATAGCAACGACACAGGCTGTTTTTGCTACGATAATAGGTACAGATACTACCCCTCCACCTGTAGGCCCATATCCTATTTCAAATCTTTGCACATTATTCTAAACTGTTCAATAATTTCCATATCTTAGCTTCAATCGTCTCAGTAAACTCATATGGAAACCCAGCAGCGCCAGGATGCCCCCCGCCATTAAAATGCTTAGCAATTACCTGCACATCGGTTTCATTTTCCCTAGCTCGCAAAGAACATGTATTAGAAATAGGATTAATTACACAAATGTAATTCAAGTCATCTGAAGCTAGACTGTTTAATGCTGCATGTCCTATTTCCGAAATGAAATCAGTTGCAAATAGGATTTTGAATTTATTTCTAAAACCATCCGTATAACAGCGCGTTTTTTCCAATTGATTTCTAATTACTTGGTTTACATACCTATTTTTACGTGCGTCTAAATAGTCTAACATGGTTTTGAATGGATCAACCAGATCAGCTATAAGATTTTCAGCAAAGGTCTTTACAAATGCATCTTTACCAATGAATCCCAACAATGTATTTAGCTGTTCTGATCGTTTTCTATATGGTGAGTCTAATTTCCAAAGATCCCATGCAGTTACAGTTTTCACAAAGTCAAAGAGGGGGCCTGCGACGGTAGCTCCCCCCAATCCAAATAATATTTCAGTTGCTGATTTCTCTAAAGCTACAGTTGCCCAAGAGTATTTTTTTACCCATTCCCGTGTTTTATGATGGTCTATTAATTCTATACTTAGCCCATTTTTTACTGCATTGTCAATGCATAAGGCGGTTTCTTTTGTTGGGCAAATATCACATATTAATAAACTATCTCCATCACTATATTCTTTATTGTCTATATAATTTAGGATTGCCGCATCTATGGTTTGATAGGAATGATAAGAAGTCGAAACAATCTTTAGTTCAGAAGCTTCAGCAACTACGCGACAGCCAACAGCATCTAGATCACTATGTAACTTGAGATGGTAAGCCATGTTTTCCTCCTGTTTTATAACATAATACTTGAACTGCCAGAATTTTCAGCGAATTTTTTCAGGAGTTAACATCCAGAAACCAAAGAAAGGTATACTCAGGTGTTATGAGCTTCGGAGATTTTAAAGACCCGCAATGCGTTTGTGACTTTTTGGAGGGACTAGGAGATCTAAAGACTTCATTTACATCATTGATCGATGTAGTAATTGGCTTGTTAACGACAGCAAAGGCTGCCATTGCGTTATGGCCGGAAGATCCGGCAGATAGAGTAAGATTACTTGGGTTACAAACGGAACTGAGTGTACTGGAGGTCGTCTCCGAACCAATAAATACACCATTTGCACTTCTTCAAGCAGTGTTTAACTTATACGGAGATTGCGACGGGGTTGCCTCTATAACAAAAACAATAGCGAGCATCCATGACACCATTTTAGGGCCGGTTGATGAAAGGGAAGCAGAAATAAATGCAATGATTGAGTCACTCAATTTGGAGGAGTCTAAAGTAGCACGTCTCAGTGATCTAATTGACCAATTGCAAGCTGTAAAAGATGCAATTGAACTATGTGGGCAGTTAGGGCATCTATAATGGTAGAGTTCCAAAAAGATTTTAAAATAGATCCAGTGAACCAAACTGATGAAAGGTTTGCAAAGGTCACCCTTTCACTAAGTCCTACTGGAGACATTGTATTAGTTGATGGGAGAAGTAAACTGGCGGAACAATTACTAAGAGCAATTATAAATGATAAAACTGTATCTCAGGGTATATCTTTAAATTATGCTGGATTGACACCTAGATATTTGAATACAATGATGACCCTTATCCTCCGCAATTTTAAAGAATCACAGGTATATCAAACCGAGCAAAGCGACCCACGCTGTTTAGGCTATACAGTATATAGATTTGATAACTACGTTACTACTTCTAGTTTCAAAAAAGTATCTTCAAATCCAATTACTTGGAGATATGCAGATACTGGATTAACCAATGGGCTTACATATACATATGCAATAAAAAAGGACTATGGTACAGTCGAATCAGCTATGCTTGAAAGGATTCAAGTTGTGCCGACCCAATTCCAGGATAATCAGAATCCGATAATTGGAGACAATATTGTTGCACTTCCTGGGAATAAGGCAGTAACCATATATGTAAATTTTAATCGCTATTTCAAATCTTCAGAATTATTAGATTCTATTCAGGATATAGAAGTTACTCAAGATCCACAAGAACCAAGGCAATTTATCGTCAATATTACAGTGAAAGATTTGAATGATAATCAGGTAAGTCTGTCAACTGCACGGTTCAATGTAACTAAGGGGTAGTAGAATGACGATTACTATAAAATCATACAATACGCTAGTTGCTGAAGTAACTACATTCTTGAAAGCATACACTAAGTCATTAGACACTGGTGCAACAAGTTTAGCTAAAGATTTACTGATTACACCATATGGGGTTGGTGCAAGGCTTCTACAGGAACAAGTTGCAATTGCACGACAGCTTTTTATCTTATCCAGACTGCGTGGAGATTTTGTTGATAGGGAAGCAACAAACTATACATTAGAAAGGTCTACTGGAACTTATGCATCTGTAAGACTAACCTTTTGGACGGAAACAAGACCGACAGCTACTATAACAATTCCCCCAGGAACGCAGGCACGAACTGCAGGTACTTCATTTGCTTCTCCTATTATTTTCTCTACTATTTCTGAGTCTACGTATGCCCTCAGCGCTGTAGATGCGTACTATTCCTATGATCGTGCTAGATACGAGTTCGGTGTAGATGCCCTCGCTAGGGTTATTGGGGAGACTGGAAATGTAGGTGCTGGACTTGTTAACCAGGTCATTGATACTGTCTCGCAGATTAGCGGAGTAACCAACCTAGTTGCATCATCTGGTGGGAATGGCGTGGAAGATGACGAAGATTTCAAGGAACGGATTAGGTTAAAGAAGATAGGTGTAAATATTAATACGATTAATGGTCTTCGAGCATTTGTAAGGGAACGCGGTTTTATCGATGCGTATCCTGTACGTGTAGAAAGTGCAGATTCGGAACGAGTAACTGGGGTGGACGTTTTTGTTATTGATAGAGACATTACTTCTGTCACTGAAACATTCACGTATTATGCGCATATCCCAAGATATTATTTTTCCAATCCCCCAATCAGAGGTGTTACGTCTGTAGTTTCATCTACTGGCGGAACAGTCAGTAGCGGTAACTATGATGTAAACATAGATAATACATCTCCTCTACGTAGGAGCACTCTTGCACAAGACTATATAGAAATTCGTGCGGCAGCGTCGTTACCGGAAGGATCGACGTTTACTGTTACGTATACATACAGTCAGACAATTGTAAATTTCCAGAGTAACCTAGAGTTGGATACGAATGATATTCTTACGGCGGATCCACTAGTCAAACGTGCCTATCCATTGTCGTTTTATATAAATGCGACATTAACTCTGACAGCAAACGCAGACGGGCCGACCAACAGAAATCGTGCAAGAAATGCATTAATACAATTTCTAGATCAATATCGACTAGGAGAAAATATACAAAAGAGTGATATTATCATTGTGTTGCAACAAGGATATGGAGATTTTCCTATTGCAGAAGTAGATGCAGTGGTTATCCAGAGTTACTATTTACAAGACGAATTTGGAGTGAACTATACTCCTATCGATGAAGTAATTACAGTTGGTACAAAACAGTATGTCGTTTTTGGTGGTTCAACGATAACATAAGGTAGATAGCATGGCTGCTTATACGTCTGTAGCTAATGGTTGGTGGGATGATACTGCTATTTGGGATGATGGTGGTGGTGCACCGTCCGGTCCTCCTGGTGATGGTGACACAGCAACTGTCGATCATATAGTAGCTATTGGTGGCGATGTAATAATCGGAACTGATGCTTCGGCTATAGCAGTCGCAATTCAAATAGTTGATAAGCTGAAATGGGGAGATCCAGACGATGAATTAGGTGGTGGTGCTGTGCCAGTTAGTGGCAGTTGGACATTAAAAATAAAAGGACAAGTAAATATAGCTGGTAGTGGTGAGTTTCAAGTTGGAACAGAAGCTAATCCTATTCCTACGGCGTTTACGGCCACTGTTGATATTGGTCAAACATATGA
>Ga0307377_10006025_pt1 | contig 12813 bp, 18 predicted proteins | sample TR3MG_FD_202535 | JGI IMG/M metagenome (GOLD analysis project Ga0307377, IMG submission 202535) | Soil microbial communities from Risofladan, Vaasa, Finland - TR-3 | ecosystem: Environmental > Terrestrial > Soil > Coastal area > Acid sulfate soil | place: Finland: Risofladan, Vaasa | collected...
AAAAAGTGTATGCCATATAGGTTGTAATGGTTAAAATTAAAGAGCTTTTTTGAACACATCTAATTAACATTAATGATTAGATATATATTTGTATATATATATATATATATAGAAATATATTTCTCGGAATATGAGATAATATTTTTCATATTCGGAATAATATAAAATCGGCACAGATAATATCTTTCATATTCGGAATAATATTAAAATTAATTTAAGCAAAATTGCTAATCAATATTGATAAGCAGTAATGATAATCAATAATGATAATCTCTATTGATAACTTACTAATATCCTGCTACGCTTTAATTATATATAATAAAAAAAAAAAAAAAAAAGAAAAATTATAAATTTATTTTATTTTGGTTTAAATCAATAGAATACCGTCTAAAGTACATTTGAACTAAGAGTGTAATTGATTGAATGATTTCTTTTCTATATTCAATATAATCATTTTGATAATCTTTAAATTCATAAAGTTTTAAAATTGCTTTAGATACTTCACTTATTTCTTCCATAAGAATTAAATATCATTTTTCAATAGTATGATATTGATTAAGAAACTTTTCATTTTGATTATTTAATTCATTTTTTATATTTTCTATTAATTCATATTGTTGTTTTAAAGTTAAATTTTTCATATTAAATATTAAATTATAAATCATTTAAACTTAAATAAAAATATAATAAAAAGAAAAAAAAAGAAAAATTATTTAAATTTTTGAAAATAGTTATGACATTTTGAATAAGGATTAGAACGTAATACCGAGCATTTAATTCCGTCAATTTTAATAATATAATGTCGATATTTGATTAAATCCTTAATTCTTTTGAATTCAATCATAAATCTAATTATATTTTGTTCAATTTCAGATACAACTATTCTAAAGTTATTCAAAATTGTTTTATTAGCTATTTTATTATAACAATCCACTTGCTTTTTTGTTAAAATAATTACTTGAGACATAAATTAGTTTATATTACAATATATATAAACTTAGACAAAATTTTGATCATAAAAATAAAAAAGAAAAATTAGTTTATTGCTTTAATTGTTATTTTTTTACCTATATTTGTATTTCTCATTATATAGGTACACCGAATTTTATCTTTCAATTGGTTATAAACAAGTATAACTTTAATAGTATCATTCTTTTCAATAAATTGATTTGAAACACTATTAAAAATCAATTTAGTAAAAATTTTATTAAATGTTTTATTTTGCTTTTTATTTAAGATTTTTCTCATATTTAATCCTTTTTATTCAGATTCAAGTATATCTATACTTGTTTCTAATTCTAATAGTTTTGATAACTTATTTATAAATCCGTCAATTCGCTTATTAGCATAAAACATTATATATTTACTTTCTGTATCTGATTTTTCAAATAAGCGAATTTCAGGAAAATATAACTTATTCTGATTATTATAGGTACAAATAAATATAGCATATTTAATTGTATAAAATGTAATTGTACCTTTCTCTATTTTAAGAAAATATGTTACATATCTACTTAATAATTCAGAAATCTTTTCTATTCTCTTAACTGCTTTTTTATCCATTTTATTTAACACCAATATTTTAATTAAATTTAAGTTATTATATAATACAAAATATATAAAGAAGTATTATTTTAGTATTCTAATCATTTTCTTTTGTATAGCTTTTCTTGAACTTGGTAAATTGTCTCTCTTATACCAAATAAAAGATTCTTCAATCTTGATTTTATTAACGTATTTTGGATTATTGTATTTCCCTAAAGCAAGATATTTAGGAAAATTATCTTTTCTTATACCAGTATGCTCAGATAACTCATTCAAGCTTATCCAATGAGGGTAAAATACTTCTAATGTTTGTTTTATTAAATCCTTATTTTTTGGTAATGTCATAATATAATTATAATATAAAAGTATTTAAACACTTACTAATTCCTGAGTTTTATCATGGTAAAAATTTTCTCTCAGGAATAAATAAAATTCATTTTTAAAGCTTTAAATCTTATTTTAAAGAATTTTTTGTCTCAGATATTAGTAAGTTATGAAAATTTCATTAAAATAAAAATAAAAAAGAAAAAGGTTTAATTTATTTACTATAAGCTTTATTCTGCTTTCTTGGTTTTCTTATATACATACTTTCGATTATTCCTTTCCAATAACCTCTTAATTTATTTAATAATTCTTTTTTATGATATATACAAGAAAAACAATATTGATTATTCTCAATAAGTAATAAAGCATTTTGAGATACATCTTGACCACATATTTTACATTTTGAATATTCTACTTTCATTATAATACACCAATTACAGAAAATAACCAAGTTAATAAAATAATCTTAAAGATTACTTTATTAATCTTTTTCCATATTCTTTTTAATACAAAAAATTTTTTTATTTTCATAATTAATATCATTTTGTTATTATAATATAATTAATATTTAATTATTTAAATTAAGCTTTATTTTGGTATTTTACCACTAATTTTGTTTAAAATTCCTTTCTTTTTACATACTTCATTTATAACACGTTTTAAAGTAGTATTGTTTTTTGAATACATAATATAAGCATTAATTTCTATGTCGTGAAAATTATTAGATATTTTAGCAATAGCTTCAATTACTTCACTTGGAATACTGAATTCTACTTTTTCTTTAGTATTATATAAATTTCCCTTAGTATAAATGTTTTTAGTTTTAATATTATTTAACAATAAATTTAAAACATTAGGAATAGATTCAATTTTCTCTAATTTTAATGATTTAGGATTATAGAACTTTAATATTAATTCAGAATTATGTGTTAATTTCCCTTTATCATCTATATTAGTTATCTCAGGCATTATTTCCTTTTGGCATAAATTTCTTACTCTTTTAGTTATATCAGTATAATACTGAATAGTTAATAATAATTCTAAATCAAGTTTTCTACTCATTGAAGCCAAAATTGAACTATAAAAATCAGAATTCTTTATAGCATAAAAATCATCAAGTATAATCATAGCATTTCCATTTTCAATAATACTAAAAGGTAAAAGAGAATAAGGAACATATTGACAAACATTCTTATTTGTTATATTATTATAAATATTTAGATGATAATTAGCATAAATAATATTATTTGGATTTAATTCCGCATAAAGTAAAGCAAATATACTTGAAGCAAGTGTTTTACCTGTTCCCGAATCATTACAAAAATAAGCTCTCATTACCTTTCTCTTTTTAGAATCTTATCTAATATTCCAACGTTTTCCATTTCTTTAGTATTTATTGCGTTAGTAATATCGGAAATAACCCTTAACCACTCTTTTGCTCTTTTTCTTTTAAAGTCTTTTTTATTAGCAGAAATTTCCGCACATAATTCTGAATTAAAGTCGTTAGTATGACTTAATATAGCCATAGCTTTAGAATCGTATTTACTTTTCTCAGTTGTTAAAGAAAAATGTTGTAAGCAGAATAATAAACCATTTGATAAAGCTTTTTCATAACTTTTATCATCTGGTTTATCTTTCGATTTGAAAATTGACATCAAATCAATTGTTTCTTGATTTTCAGTATTATCTTTTATAGTTTTCATTTTATCCACCACATAGTAGTAAATACTATAAAAAATTCTATAATCATTAATAAAACGACTATTACAATAAATTGCGTAGTAATACGTTGTTTTCCGTATATCTTTAAAAATTGAACCGAATCAGTCATAGCTCTCATTACATCAGGGCTAATTCCTTTTGCTTTAAATTCTGCTACACTATTTTCAAGATTATATTTAAAATCCATATTTACTGAGCAAGTAATTCCTTTTATAACAATATAGACTGGTATTCCATAAGCAGAGAGTGTTGGTACATCTAAGTAATATAATTCTCTTGTATCAATGATTTCCAATAAAGGTATTATTTCAGTTAATCCAATGATTCTAAAATTCATAGTATCAATTGACCAAAAGAAAAATACAATTGCTAAATAATTTTCTGATTTATCTAATGCTTTATTTATATCTCTAAAATCTTGTTTTTTCTTATTTTTTAAGTATTTATCAATATCAGTTTTTAAAGCTAATTTTTCATTATAAATTTGTAATAATGTACTTATTTCTTGTTTGGTTTTTTCCCGACTTTTTAAATCATTAAATTCTGTTTTATCTAAAATAGATTTTATTTGACCTATTATTGAATCTTTTGTTAAATCCTTTATTATCATTTCAGTTGTTTCAGATTCAATAACTTCAGTTTTAGCTAAATCTATATTATTATCGCTTAATCTTACACTTGCTTTTTTTATTGCTTTTTCCTTATTTTTTGATTTATTTTTAACCATTTTTATCCACCCGGAATCATATCAATTATTTTTTTAATTAAATCATATATTAAGACTATTGGAAATATATATATTTGAAATGTATAATACATCCTTTCAGCTTTTTCTTGATAACCTCTCATTCTACAATATAAATATCTGAAATAAAGTAAAAACGCACTTATTAAATACCATAAAACAAATATCATAATATAAATGATATTATCAAAAAATACTTCAGCTAATTCAATTAAAAAATCAACTATTAAGTGCATCCATAAATAAACTTGGTCGTATATTATCCAAAAATCTACATTACCTAAATATAGGATATAAGCTACACACGTTATACAAAATGCTAATATTATTATACAAGCTTCAACTATTGCTGGTAAAAGATTTATATAACACCACTCTAAGAAAGGATATAATACATTAGACCAGAGCCATAATATAGCTTCTATACACCATAATATTCCTAAAAATAGAAACCAAACAATCCATATTAATCCTATATATATCCAATAAAGACAAATATTCCATAAAATAGCTAATATAAAACAACCAACTAAAGTAAATACAAATGATATTCCATACCAACATAGGAATAATATCCATTGAATAAATAGAAAAAAGGAATTAAATATTAAAGACATTAACCAGCCAATATCATCATCAGATAATATAGCTTCAGTATAATAATACCTTGCTTTATATTCTTGTACTTCTATTGGTGTAAATTCCGCTGTCCAATTACCAATTGTAGTATTATATGGTATTCCGCCAACTAATCTATAAGAAGTATAAGACCAATATTTAGGTTCGGGAGGTTCGGGTTCGGGTAAGTCGGGAGGCAATGGATTAGGTGTTGGAGGGAAAGGTACAAAAATTTCTTGGAAAAAATTTGGAATATCAAAAAATCTTGAATATTCTACACTATTATTTCCTTTAAGAAATCTAAATCCATATAAGGAATTATATCCAAAAGTAAATAAATCTTTTGTATAACCAGCTTGAATACCATAAGTTATATAATTCATTCTTGATTCTAATTCAGTTGTATAATATATAGCTTTAGTGAAATTAAAATTTAATGAACCATAAGAATAAATATCTGATAAATCATAAATTATAGTATTATTTAATGATGTGGAATTATTCTTTATAACTATTTCAAATTTTATATTAGAATAAGTTAAATTAGATGGTTCTATACTTGAAATTCCATGATAAGCATGTAATTTTATTTCTACATTTTGAATATTTGTTAAATTAAGATAATTTTTTGAAGTTGTATAAGTGAACCAATAAGTCATACCATCAGTTTTATTCCAATTTAAATAATATTCTACATAATTTCTATAAATCTTATATACGCAAGTAATATCCCTTGCTTTTGTTCCGTTTTCATAATAACTATGAAAATAAAGTATATTTAAACTACTTCCGCTATAATTAACAGTGCTAAGTATATAATTAAGTTCGTCAATTTCATAAATAAAATAACCTATTGTAGTTATTTTAAACCATAGTTTTAATGTACCATTTTTTTGATATTTATTTACTGATAAATTAAATTGTTTTTTATTATATTCTAATAAAGTAGCATTATATATTATATCATATAAATTAGTTTTTTGATTAAAAACTTTAATTTCTAAATTTATATTAGGATAATTAAGTATATATTGAATTACTTTACTTGGATTATTTTGTATTAACCAAACATAATTATCATAATATATTAATCCTTGAATATCTTCCGAACCTATATCTAATTGAAATTTAAAGAGATAATTAAAACTTAAATCAAAAACATGGATTCTTTCATAATAATCTGTAAAATACCATTTTGAATTTATATAAGTAAAATGAGTTAAATAATATTCAGTTGTTAAAAGAATATTATTAATTAAATTCCAATTTAAATCAAATTTTTTAATAAATGAAAATGTACCAGATATATTGATAATTACATTTGATATATACCATTCATTATTTAATTGATATATGTCAATAAGATTTTCTATTGAATTTAAATTAATTAATCCTATATAATTAAACCAAGCAGTATAAATATAGATATTTTCTGTAATATCATCATATATAAACCAATGTGTACCATTAAACCAACTACATAAAGGAATAATATTTGTAGCAAAAGGTCTAAGATTAAAATAGAGATAACGACCTCTATTTCTCTCATAACCTTCTAGCCAAGAATATTCTATTGTATCTATTATTGTTCTATAAACAGTATCAGTAGTACTTGAACTTACTCTGAATAAGTTAACAGTTGTTGCGTCGCCGTCCATTGCGTAATTATAAATATTATCATTTATTTGTATTCTTACTGAATCAGCTAATAACCCTCTATATCCACCATTTGAACATTCAAAATCAAAAACTATATAATACCAAGTATTACTATTATAAGTTTGTAATTGATACCAAGTTGTTCCACCATAATACCAAATATATCCATCATTATAAAAACGTAATGAATTTACTCCAAAATAAATAACTGATTCTTTAGTTATAGATTGTCTATTAATAGCAAATTCTATTGTTCCGTTTACTTGATTAGAAAAATCTTGTTGTATATATCCTAATTGCGAAACTGAATTATCTTGAAGTAAGAAAACCATACCTCTGCCATATTGTAATTGGTTTATACTTGCTGTTATACCCACTGATGTTGAGACCGTCCAGTCATCTGGTACACTTCCTATTGGTGTTTCTGTAAATGTATAATATGATGTATAATTGCTATTATCATAATACATATATTTATTAGTATAAGGATTTTTATATGTCGGATATGCCATATCATTAGCAGAATCTATTAACCAAACAATATCTTTAATTTGAGCATAATTACCTTTTAGAGAAGTATTAGTTAAATCCATAAAACCATTTGACATAGATTCTAATATTTCAGAATTATAATTGAAAACTTGCTTATTTTCATAAGTATCATTTAAACTTAATCTTAGATAATCAGAATTACTTGGATTAGAATTTATGTTTGTTTGAAATTCTATTTTATCATTTGAATTAAATATTTTATTATCCAAATCAGAATTATATAAATTACCATTACTTACATAATTACCATCAATTAAATTAAAATCATCATTTTGTAAAGGTACATATTTTTGAGCAGAATTATTTAAAGTATCAGTGGTTCTAAATGTATTTAAGTTAGATGTATCATGGTACATATTAGCATATTGATATTTATTTTGAGAATTAGAATAAGCATTAAAAAAAGGATAACTTGGAACAGGTTCATAGAAAGGAAATTCTTGAATGTATAATTGATTTCTATAATTATTATCTATATTTCCCGTACTTTTAAATAAATTATATTTATCATTTCTTAATATTGAATTATTTGATAAATATTCAGAATAACTTTCTAATATATCAGAAGTATAAGGTTTTTGAATTGAAGCCAAACATAGTATATTAGCGAAAAATATACTACAAATAACAATTCCAACTATTAATTTATATTTATTTTTAAATTTCATTTCTTTAACCCTCTGATTCAATTAATAAAGTTATAAAATAAAAACTAATCCAAAATGGAATAAAGTTTAATATGAAAAATTTAATTCCTTTTGAACTATTAGATTGATAAAATTTGTACTTTAATAAACCAAAATTTCTATTAATTTCAATGTATATACCGACATTTGTATATCCTAAATATAAAACATATAAAACAATAATTAATCCTATAAATTTCCATTTATTTCTTTTTAATGAAAATGATAAACCACATGCTACAAGATAAAACATTAACATTAAACCAATTAATACAGCAAAAACCTTAACTTCTAAATCATCCTTTCCCTCAATAAGCTTTATTACAATCCATTTTTTAGAGAGAGTAAGAATAAGCATTAATATAACAAAAATTATTAAAAGAATATAAAGAATAGATTTTAAACTAAGGGAAACCTTAAAACGTCTCTCTTTTACAATCTTTATATTATCATCATTTAGACTCATAATGATACTGTACCTAAAATGTTTTTATCTTTATTCTTTTTATCATAAAACCTTTTTTGTTTCTCTATTTTTGGAATATTCTTATATTTTTCTATATTATAACCAATTATGATAAGTACAATTATAGGAAGTATATATATAAAAGCTATAATAAAATATATAGTTATAATAAATAATATAAGAATGATTATAATATTAGCTTTTCTTGGTAATCCTAATTTTTGTAATAGTCTTATAAATTTTATTTTTAATCCCTTTCTAAATAAAATAATACCAATATAAAGTAAAAATAGCATTGGTATTATAATATAAAAAAGTAGAAATACTGAAATTAAGAATAAAGCTAAAATACTAAAGTATAATATTTTATTGGAATATCTATACTTTCTTAACCATTTTAGACAGAATAAATTAGTTATTCTTAATTTCATAATACATACTATTGATTTTATATAATTAATATATATTTTAACATTTAAATATAACTAAATTATTGCTAATCAATAATAATAACTTACTATTACCTAAATAAAGATTTTTCATAAAATAAGAGTTAAAGCTTTTAAATTAGCTTTTATTTAATCCTGAAAGAAAAAACTTTCTTTAATTTTAAATTACTTAATCAAAATTATAGAAATATATCAATTGTAATTATATTTAATCTTTTGGCTAAAGCTTTTCTTTTAATTTCTAAATCTTGTTTAAATTCTTTAATTTTATTAATGATTACTTTAATATCTATATTATCTATTGGTCTAAATTCTGAATATTCAGAAAGAAAAGCTTTTTCTTTATTTTCTGTTTCAATTTTTAAAACTTTAATAAAATCAAGATATAATTCTAAATCTTTATCATATCTTTTAATTATCATAATAAATAAAAAAAGAAAAAAATATTTAATTATTTTTATGCTACATTATTAAACTTCAATAGCTTCAAATGTAGCGTCCATATCATACTTGCTAATAGCATTTCTGGTAATTTTGATGATTTTACCAATTAAAGAATCAAATTTAGCAAGTTCGGATAAAAGTCTTTTTGAACCTGTACTAAAAGTTCCAACTTCTTGACTACTAACGTCTTTTACTTCAAAGTCAACAACTGAAATGGATTTTTGACCAATAACCATACCAAGTTCATTTTTAACTGGTATAATTTTAGTTTGATATTTTCCGTCATCTAAAAATTCCATAACAATAACGTTAGTTGACTCTGGTATTTTGTAAATTTTAGCACTTGGTTTTATATCCCGCCAATTAGACATATTCATATCATCTTTTTTATTAAATTATTTTTTTGTTATTATTTAATTGATTACATTATATTTAAATTACAACTATTTTTTTATGATAAATTCTTAAACAGTAGTTAATAAATGATTAAGTAAAATTTCTTTATTATTATTCTCAAGATTTTCCATATATTCTTTATTTATCTTTAAATTTGTTTTTCCATTAATATCTTTCTCTTTTATAACAAAATTAGAAATTTCTAATGGTTTAGTTGATAAATCAGATAAAATTTCTCTTTTTGAATACCAACTATTTTTATGTTTTACAATAATAAATACTGTTTCTGGTGTAGATTTTCTAAAAATACAATAATCAATTCCACCAATTAAATTAACTGGTGTACCATCTTTTATATGGTTCATTAACATTTCTTTAGATTTTAAATTTACAATATTATCAGTCTTTATACTCTTTTTTGGAATACCTTTAAACTTACACTCAAATTTATCCTTATTTATTGAATAGTATTCTTTACAATCAATAATTTGTAATGTGTCAAATATACTTTCTACTTTCCAAGAACCAAGATTGTTTGAAATCATATCTTTCATAGCAATAAATCCGTTTATATCAGTTGGTAATGAATCAGTATCCGCATAATATACTTTAGCTTTATTTTGAATTAAGAAAACTGCTTGTTTCCATAAATTAAACCTTGCATAGCTTGTAGTTAATATAGCATTAACTAAATTATTTGTTAAATATTTATTATACATTTCTGATTTATCAATTAAACAATCATCTAATTCTACTATTTCTTTATTATTTACTTCCGAAATATCAAACTCTTTATTTGTAATTATTCTGTTTCTATTCTTTATTGGCTTTTGACCCTGTTTTCCATATCCACCGTTCATAAGTATTTTAAAACAATAATTAAAAAAATGCTCACTTGAATATTTATTCCTTAATTTATATAACATAAAAAATAGTTTTGAGAAATTAGTTATTTCAATTGCTATTATTTCATATTTTATCTTTAATATTTCTATTTTTTTATCAATAAAATAATTGTTTTTTTTAAAAAAGTCATATTCTTTTTTAGACATAAATACTTCTTTAATACCTTTAGCAAAAAAGACTTTATTATCTATTCTAAGCGGATATAAACATATTTCTTGATTTTCCTTAATCTTAAGTATCCAGCCAAGTATATTTTTATTATTTGTATTCAATTTATCTGTTCTTATTATAAAAGTTTTTCCATTAGAAAAGCTTTCATTTGCTAAAACAAAAGGATATTCAGAATTTTCATCTAAGTAATATATATTTTTTGACCGTTCAAAATTGAAACAATCCACTAATCCACCATAATAATATTTTCTTAGTTTTTTTTCAATTAAAGAATCAACTTGATAAAAAGCTTTTGGATAAATATTAATCCAAATTTTTTTGCAAATTGATGGTAATGAAATAGGAATTTCATTGAATCCTATTAATCTTTTAGCTTTATTATTCATTAAGGAAAAATTAGACATAATAAGATTAAAGAATTCTTTCATTGCTTTATAAGGTATTTCACAGTCTCTATAACAATATTCAATAGCTTTTTCTTTATTTTCATATTTAAAGTCAAACTCTAATTTAGGTAATCCAATTTTAATACCTATTTCTTTTAATGATTTAAGTAGTATTCCAAGTGAATCTTTAAATAATAGAATTGTTTTAAAATAATTATTATCATATTCATTTTTTCTTGGATTCCATCTGGTTTCTTTAATCATACAAGAAATTAAGAGAGTTTTCCCTCCAGTATCTACAATATCAATCGCATCATATTTTTCCTTTAAATAACTTATAAAGAATTTAGAATCAAACTTTAAATTATGAAAATATATAGTTTTTACTTTAATATGATTATTGTTATCATATTCCCTTTCTGTTAATTTATCAAGAAATTCTTTTCTATTAAAACTATGAAATTTCTCTATTTTTACATCATTTTCATAATTGAATTTAATAAAACAGCCTAATCTAAAGTTTAATTGATAATCATGTATATTATTATCAATTAAGTATTGTAAATTATCCTTAAAATCATCTGTTTCAATATCCGCAAAAATAACTGTATTATTAAGCATAAATGAATAAGATTTGTCTTTTTAACTTATTAAAGGTAATTCTACACTTCCCGACATAAAATAAAGAGTTATTCTAATTCTTGAAATATATATATGATACAATAATTTTTGATTAGCTTTATATTGTTCGGCTATATTCATTTCATTAAATCTTTCTGCTAACTTCTTTAACTTTTTATGCTGTTCATTCTTTATAATATTAGCTGAACCGCTTAATTTAGTTTGTTGACCAAACTCAGTAAGAAAATAGTTCTTAGTAATAGGATTATATGTTTCAATATGATAAGCGAAACCAATAGAACTTAACATATTTTCATATAAAGTGTAATAATGAGAATTTATTATTGTTAAATCTTTCACTATTTTATCGTATATATCAATCCAATTATTTACTTTATTTCTTTTAGAAATATATCTAAAACCATTAATACCAATTAAGACTTCTTGAAATTTATATGTAAATACTATTTTACCAGCGAATCCTTTTGGTTTATTTAATAATCTTTTTAAATTTTCAAATTTATGGTAAATTGTTGGAAATTCGGGATTAAAAGGTTTCGGTGGTGGTGGTGGTATTTCTATGAATTCAAGATAATTAATTTCTTTTAATCTTTTAATAAGCCAATTCGGTATGTTTTTATCATCTAAAAGTTTATTTACTTGCTTTTGTCTTTCAATATTATGCGCTATTGATTTAGCTAACTTGTATTGAGCATTGATTTTAGACTTACTTCCTATTCTCTGATTAAATTCAAGATAAGAAATAGTTAAAATATCTGATAAATCGAAATTAATAGCTTGTATCTTATTCCATAAAGCACTATATCTTTCAATAGTTTTTTTTGAAACAGTCTTTACATTTGACATAATATATCTTATGTAAAATAACATTTAAAATACACCAATTAAATCATTAAACCAAATTAAATATAACTAATTGGTAAGAATATATATCTTACTTCAAAAATATATATTTTAATAACTAATATAACTAATATATATTTCAGCATTATTAGTGAGCAATGTTGCTTATCATTAGTGATAATCAATATAGCTAATCATTAATGCCAAGCCAGAGATTGATTTTAAGGTTCTTAGAAGGTTATATCTGCATACAATTTTT
>Ga0307377_10006026_pt1 | contig 12812 bp, 6 predicted proteins | sample TR3MG_FD_202535 | JGI IMG/M metagenome (GOLD analysis project Ga0307377, IMG submission 202535) | Soil microbial communities from Risofladan, Vaasa, Finland - TR-3 | ecosystem: Environmental > Terrestrial > Soil > Coastal area > Acid sulfate soil | place: Finland: Risofladan, Vaasa | collected...
TACGTTGATAATGACGCCCGAGGGGACTGATATTAATGCCGGTAGTCAGCTTGATATCCAGAAAAACCCAGATTTTTCACCTCAATCCCCAACCGGGCTACCTGCTCAATCAAATGGAAATTCGAAGCCAACTAACAAAGAATCAACTAGCACCGTTGGAATCTGGGTGATCGGATTAGGATTCATGATTGCTGCCGGTCTCGTGATAGTAATACGTCGTAAGCCAAGTGTGGGATGACGAGTCATGACTGATTTGATAGGAAGTATGCTGGGCAAGTACCAACTTGTGGCCCGGGTTGGTCGTGGCGGCATGGCGCGAGTATACAAGGCTTATCAGGCAAGTCTCGACCGGCATGTGGCCGTTAAAATATTACACGGCCATCTGGCCGAAGACCCCGATTTTATTGATCGTTTCGAACGGGAGGCTACCGCCGTAGCTCGCCTACGACATCCCAACATTGTCCAGGTTTACGATTACGCCAACCAAGAGGATCTTTATTATATTGTTATGGAATTTGTCGAGGGTCCAACGCTTAAAGCCGAGATAAGTGAGCGACGAAAAAGATTGGCCGAGCTCGAGCCAGAGTTATTTAGTTACGAGGAGATAATTAGGATATTTGTCAATCTCTCTGACGCTATCGACTATGCCCATTCTCGAGGCATGATCCATCGTGATCTCAAGCCGGGCAATATTATGTTTACTGCGGAGGGGCAAATATTACTTACCGATTTTGGTCTGGCCCGAATGGTTTACGCGAAGCGGCAAACAAGGACTGGCGCCTTGTCAGGTACGCCGGCATATATGTCGCCTGAGCAGGTTCAGGGCGGCCATGTTGACCAACGTTCCGACATCTATTCCTTGGGCGTTATCTTATATGAATTGTTCTCTGGCCGTGTTCCTTTTACCGCGGACACACCTTATGCCATAATGACCAAACACGTGACCGATGAGGTACCATCAATTAGGGAGACCAATCCGGACTTCCCGATTGAGGTCGAGACTGTCATTTTACGTAGCTTAAGCAAAGATCCTGATTCGCGTTATCAGAGCGCAAATGAATTTGCTATTTTTCTCCAAGAAGCCCTTGGTATTTCGGCATCGCCAATGCCGGGAACCGGTGTATTTGCTCCACTTGCAACAATGGCTGACAGCCAAGAAATGATGCCTATATCGACTTATGCGGCGGCTACTACGACAAGCCTGGCGGCACTCACGAGCCCTTATCGCGGCTTATATGCCTTTCGCGAAGAAGACTCCCCTTACTTCTTCGGCCGGGAGACCTTTTCCGAGCGCCTGGCGGTAACACTCAGTGACAAATCAATGGCTGCGGTTATTGGACCATCCGGGAGTGGTAAATCGTCAGTGGTTTATGCGGGGCTCTTGCCGCGTCTACGAGAAGAAGGTTATTGGAAAATCATTGAAATGCGTCCTGGGAGCGAGCCATTTCATTCTTTGGCCAATGCCTATATTGGTCTGTTGGAACCCGATCTGGCAGAAACGGCTCGACTGATTGAGGTCAAGAAGCTGGCGAGCGCCATGAGGAATCAGGAGTTAACGCTGGCTGATATCGTTAAAAGAGTGGCCGAAAAAAACGGGGATGGTTTCCACCCGCTCCTCTTTGTGGATCAGTTTGAAGAATTGTACACCCTTTGCCAAGATGTGGCTGTGCGCCGTCATTTTCCAAATGAGTTGTTTGACCTGATAGAGGAGAGTCGAGAGCGGGCGGATCTGCAATTTTCATTGGTAATCACTTTGCGGGCCGACTTCATGGGCCAGGCGCTAACGCACCGTCCCTTTGCCGACGCGCTTCAAAATGCGGATGTAAAACTTGGACCGATGACCAGGGCTGAACTAGCTAGAGCAATTGAGAGCCCGGCCGCTAAGAAGCGGGTGGTATTTGAAGCCGGTCTGGTCGACCGAATATTGGACGACGTCGGCGACGAGCCCGGAAATTTACCCTTGTTGGAATTTGCCTTAACGCTTCTGTGGGATCGAAGAACCGGCCGGCGAATGACCCACGCGGCCTATGATTCGATAGGTCACGTCGAAGGGTCCCTTGCCCGCTATGCAGATGAAGTGTATGAGCACTTGAGCGTGCCCGATCAAGATAGAGCGCGGCGGGTTTTTACTCAGATGGTTCGACCAGGCGAGGGAACCGAGGATACACGGCGGCTAGCGCACCGGAACGAGCTCAGCGAAGAGGATTGGGCTCTTGCCCAGCGATTGGCAGATGCCCGACTGGTTGTCACCGGCCGTTCACCGGATGGAACCGAAACAGTTGAGGTTGTGCACGAAGCCTTGATCCGCGGATGGGGGCGACTGCTCGAATGGATGAATTCGGAGCGGGCTTTCCGTAGTTGGCAAGAGCGCCTGAGGGTCGCTCTTCAGCAGTGGGAAAACAGTGACCGTGACGATGGCGCCTTGCTTCGCGGCGCCCCATTGGGGGAGGCTAAAGAGTGGTTAGATCTGAAACATGGGGATTTGAGTACAGCCGAGAAAACCTATATTAGTGCCAGCGTCGACTGGCGTGATCGAGAGTTAAGAGAGCAAGAGGCTCAGAGACAGCGCGAGCTCATGGCTGCCAAGGAGTTAGCCCAAGAACAGCAGCTTCGGGCAGAAGTTGAATATGAGCGGGCAGAGGAACAGGCCCGATCTAGCAAGAACCTTCGCTTACTTTCTGTAATACTGGCCGGGATATTTGTAATTGCGGTGGTGGCGGCTGTGCTGGCTGTGGGAGAGAGCCGTGATGCTGAGCGCCAGTCCAACGCCCGGGCGACAGAAGTAGTTATCCGGAGTACGGCCGAAGCGCAAGCAATAGAGAACGCAGATCTGGCCGCTGAGAGCGCCTCAGAGTCAGCCCAGGCCAGGGATTCAGCGGAGACAGAGAGATTTCGCGCTGATGTGGCCGCACAACAAGCCCTGGAGGCGAGAGATGACGCCGTTACCGAGCGCGATAGAGCGGACGCGCAAGCGAATCTAGCTCTGGCGCGACAGTTAGCTGCCCAATCAACAACCTTGCTTGGCCCTCAGTTAGACCTGGCGACGCTTCTTAGCCTGGAAGCGAATGCTATTGACAACTCGGCTGAAACCCAGAGTAGCGTCCTCGCCGCCTTACAAGCCAGTCCGAATCTCATAACTTACCTGAGAACTCACCCCTCTCTCCTGCAAAGTGTTGACTTCAGCCCGGATGGAGAACTGCTTGTTACCGCCGGCGCCGATGGCCTGATTTATTTATGGGATCTTTCTACCCAAGAGATCATTCAAGAATTCATCGGGCATGATCCAACGCAATTGGTAAACCGGGCGGTCTTTAGCCCAGATGGTCAAATGTTGGCTACAGCCAGCGATGACTCCACTGTCAAATTGTGGGATGTCGGTTCCGGTTCCCTTCTGAAATCGTTGGACGGTCATACGGCCTGGGTCCAAAGCGTAGATTTCAGTCCGGATGGACGGCGCCTGGTTTCTGGAAGTGGTGACCGGAGTATCATCGTTTGGGACGTGGAATCCGGTGGTGTCCTCATGACGCTTACAGGCCATGACGGTCCTTTATGGGATACTGAATTCAGCAATGACGGCAGTACGATTGGCTCTGCTTCAGGCGATGGTACAGTGGCCCTCTGGCATGCCCAGAGTGGGCAGCGACTGTTTTCGATTGCCGCTCATACTGGGGCAGCTTTCCATATTGATTTCTCGCCTGATGACGAACTTATAGCCACGGGAGGCGGTGATGGCCTGATTAATTTTTGGGACGTACAGACCGGCGAGATCAATGGAAATCCTCTGACTGGACACGTGGCGGGATCACTTAGCGTTGAGTTTAGCCCAGATGGTTTATCAGTCGCATCCTCAAGCGCTGACAGCACAGTGAGGGTATGGGATTTGGCCACCAGGCAACAACGATTTGTTCTGACAGGGCACAGCGGCCTGATCCCGCTTGTTTCATTTAGCCCGGATGGCCAGATGCTCGCCTCTGGGGATGGTACTGGCACGCTGATTCTGTGGGACGTATCTGGAAATCCAGCCATGGGGCGGACGCTTACAGGGCACGTTGGTGGTGTCAATGACCTCGCGCTCCACCCCTTTGAGGATACGCTGCTAACCGCCGGCGCCGATAGTACGATTCGATTCTGGGATATCAATGAAGGGATACAGGTTGGTGAACCCGTCACCCATGGTTTGCGCATTAATGAGCCGGTTACTGTATTGAAGATGACGCTCGATAACCGGCTGATCTCGGGTAGCCAAAATGGCACGCTGATGGCTTGGGATGTGAGGCAAAGCGAGCTTATTGATGGGGCGATATCAGCCTTGGTTAATGGCATCACGGCTATTGAAGCAAGTCCAGATAACCAGTTTATTGTCGCAGGCAGTGAAAATGGTTTTACAGGATTGTGGGATATCAATAGTGGCAATCAGATTGGCCCGTTTTTATCAGGTCACAATGGGCCAGTGACAGCGATAGCCGTTAGTCCAGATTCCCAGTATTTCGCGACTGGCGGCGAAGACGGCTCCATTGTCGTCAGAGGGGTAGACGGGATTCAGGTCGGGCAGCTTGCTGGAATCCCGGCGAATATCCTGACTTATGAATGGCCCGATCCTCTATCTATTTCGGGTCTACTTTTTAGCGCTGATGGTCGACAGCTGATTTCCTCTGACAATGTTGGAAATCTAACAGTTTGGGATCCCCTGAGTCGAGAAATGTTAAACCAGGTAACCATCAATGGGGACAAGAATATCACGTCCATCAGCTTAGCCCCCGATGAACTCCACTTGGCCTTGGCAGTTGAATCAGGGAGCATTTACCTCATGAATACTGCTGAATTGGAAGCGGATCCATCTCCATTTGCCCAGGTAGACGGTAGGGTTAAGGATCTGGCCTTTGGTCCGGATAGCAGCGAACTCTGGGCAATGGATGGTAACCACACTGTTATATTCTGGGAGGTAGGTGGCACAGAGGGTACAGAACTTTGGCGGTATCAGCAGGAGCAAGAACTCTATACCGTTGAACTCAATCCTGAATTTGACCAACTTGTCCTGGGTTTAGATGGCGGCTTGATCGAAGCATTCAACCTGCATACAGGTGAACGGTTGGGCGAGTCGATGCATCATGGCGCGCCATTTCTCGGCGTAGTGAATGCCGTCGCTTTCAGTCCCGATGGCGATACATTTGCTTCGGCCGGGAATGATGGCTCTATCGTCCTGTGGGGTACAGAATCGCGAGAGCCAATTGCGCCACCGTTGTTAGCTCATAATTCAGCTGTGGTCAATCTTGCTTTTAGCCATGACGGATCCCTTTTGGCTTCAGGTAGTTGTAGCCAGTTTCATTTATCGGGTGCTTGTCTTGTCGGTGAGGTTATTTTATGGGATCTCACTACTCTTGAACCTGTGAGGATATTGACTGATACAGTGGGCTTTGCCCAGGCGCTTGATTTTAATGCCGATGACAGTTTGTTAGCGTTAACAGATTGTTCCAGTGTCGAGGTAGCGGGAGTTTGCCTTGAAGGGGTGGTGCGCCTGGTTGATTGGGCAAGGGGCGAAACTGTAGCAATGCTCGAAGGACATGATGGTTTTGTTTGGAGCGTTGATTTTAGTCCAGATGGCCAATTACTGGCGAGCAGCAGCGCTGATAATTCAATCATAGTTTGGGATGTTGCCAGTGGCCAACCAGTAGGCCAGCGGCTATCCAATCATGGGGGGCCGGTCCGAAGAGTAACTTTTAGCCCAGACGGTTCCCGCCTGGCTTCGGCCGGTTTCGATAACCTTGTTTTTCTCTGGGATGTAGCCAGTGGTCAGGTGATTGGTGGGGCCATGGCTGGCTATGCAAATAACGCTATGGATGTCGCATTTAACGCAGAAGGTACCACCTTGGTAGCATCAAGCCTGGATGGTTCAATTACGTTGTTCGATATAGATTTGAGATCCTGGCTGGCTGAGGGCTGCAAGCGAGCTAATCGTAATCTGCGACTGGAAGAATGGGAACTGTTTTTTGGTGATCAACCGTATCGAGAAACCTGCTCTGGCTAATGATTAATATTATAATGGGCCAGCTAATTCGAGGCAAACTGGAACAGTAAATCGATAGACCTTGTAATTAGAGCAGCAGGTCGACCTTGATCCGATTACCAAGGTCGACCTGCTGCAGTCAGAGAAAGATTGTCCGAAATGACTTCTCAGCTATGGGGTGGTGTTATTGAAGAACCAGTTATAGCTATAGTAGGGATATGCTTGGGCAGTCTGCGCCCTAATTGAAATCTGACGCGAACCAACAAGCTCAGGTGGTATCGGCAGAGTTATTAAGAAGGACCCGCCCTGATCTGAATCAAACGTGCCGGCTAGATAGCCGTTGGCGCCCTGCGTACCCATCGCTCCCATCGTAACCTCAAATGACTGACTTGGAGGGAAATTGTAGGTCTGGAAGGTGACCGATTGGTCCTGGAGTACACTTGTAATCTTCATGACCGGAATGCCATAATAATAGTAATTGGTCGCTCCGGCGCCTGTATCTGCACTGGTGGCTTCCGTTGTCGTATCAGTTTCAGATGGTTGTCCGCCGGTGCCACTACTAGTGGTGGCATCACTAGAGGCGACATTGGCATCATTGTTCCAGAACCAGTTGTAGGCGTAATAAGGTTGCGCATTGGCTGTTTGCGTGCGAATCGAGATTTGAGCCTGCCCTTTCAACTCAGCTGGAATCGAAAAAGTAGCTTGCATTGTGCCGTCGCTCCCGGAATCGAGAGTGCCGACTACGATGCCATTAATACCCCTGGCACCCATCAAACCCATTGTCACGATAAATGACTCATTGGCGGGGAAGTTATACGTTTCAACGGTTGCCGAGGTGTCCCTGGATACTGAGACAACCTTGAATACTGGAATGCCAGAGTATCCTGGAGTCGTGGGGGGCTGATCGGCCGGCGGTTCTGCGGGCGGTGGTTCCGTCGACTCGCCAGTTGTATTGTTATAAAACCAGTTATAGGCATAGTATGGGAATGCGCCGGTCGATTGAAGGCGAATGGCTATTTGGTTAGAACCTTTGAGTTCGGCTGGAACAAGATACGTTGCATCCATTGTCCCACCACTTCCCGAGTCTAAGGAGCCCACCTGGATTCCACCAATTCCCCGCGTTCCCATCGGTCCCATGGTCGCAGTGAAGGCGGTATTTGCAGGGAAGTTAAAGGTTCGAATTGCTACCGATTCGTCTTGAACGACACCAATAATTTCGAAAACTGGGTTCACACTGGCCGAGGGCGCTGTTTTTAGTAGATCAGATCCGATCGGTAATGCGAGAAAAACAACAGCAAGCATAGCCAAGGGGAAGATCCGATTTATTTGGCCAAAACGATCCCTAATCTTGTTGAATACTTTTTTTGGTTGCTCGGAAATTTTGAATATTGCTGACATAGCTTACCTCCTGAGGTTTGAATTTTCGCATTCAATAAATACAAGCTTTCAAATTAAACGAATCACTGATATGGTATCGATTCTAATTTAGACTATACGCCCAATTCGTGAAGCCGCAATGTGGACATCTCTGCAAAAGGTCTTGCAAGACAGTTAACGACTATCGGCCCACAAACCAGCCATATCCAAAAAATGGTGCCCAGTATTCGCCAATAGCAGCGTATTCTATCAATCAACTTGACAATAAATCATTATTGCGATCAAATGATACATCGAATGGCACTGGTAGGCTGAAATCTGAAGGCATATTTACGCTTACCAAACGCTGTTTTTACGGATGCTACACGTCAAGTATAATTGGGAACATGAAGGGGATAATGACACGCTTAAGTATACTACCGTTCTTGGCGGTTGGAATTGGCTTATTCTTGCTTGGCCTGATATCGGTCAATCACATCGTCAACAATTTTTGGCCGATGGATGTGGAAAGATTGGATCTTGTTCGTGACACGGCTCTCGGACAGGCCGATTCGACACTCCTGCTGACCACATCCGATCCGATTGTAATCTTGGCTTTTTTGGCTGCATTGATGATCTCGGTCACCGGTCTGGTCTTGCCACTTGCCTATTTTTTAAATAGACGTTTTGGAAAGTCTCCTTCATCACAATTTCTTGTTGTCTTACGCCAGGCGATGTGGGTTGGATTATGGGCAGCCTTTTGTGTCTGGCTACAAATGCACCGAACTTTTGGCTTGGGCGTCGCGTTTCTTGTAGCGGCCGTCTTCGTTGTTTTTGAACTCATGTTGCAACTCCGAAGCCGAGCTGCAGCCATGGCCAATTAGCGGGGCAACAATGGCGACCAACAAGACGACCGAAAAGGATGGAGCCCCGGACAATAATCGCGAGAAGGGCCGATTATTGCGTCAGTTGCCAAGTATAGATTCACTTCTAATTACTCCCGAGGCGGAGAAACTAGAAACAAAATATGGTAAAAGCCTAATTTTAGAAGGGCTCAGGAATGTTATTGGGCAATATCGCCAGGCAATTCATGATGGGGCTTCTGAAATACCTTCAAATCAAGATATTCTACATGATTGCCAGGAATGGTTACGCATTATTCTTGCCCCAAGCTTGATCCCAATGATTAATGCCAGTGGCGTGATCGTACACACGAATCTTGGCCGGGCGCCTCTTAGCCAGGCAGCGGCATCCGCAATGGCTGAGATCGCTATCACATATTCGAACCTTGAATATGATATCCAGATTGGGGGGCGAGGGTCACGGACTGTACACGTTGAAAATCAGATAAAGCGTCTCACAGGAGCCGAAGCCGCATTAGTTGTGAATAACAACGCCGCAGCTGTGCTATTGATGTTGACTGCACTCTGCAGCGGCAGGGAAGTGATTATCAGTCGTGGCCAACTCATCGAAATTGGTGGCGGATTCCGCATTCCAGATGTAATGGCGCAGTCCGGGGTGAAGCTAGTTGAAGTTGGTACGACCAACCGAACCCACCTGGCCGATTATTCCCGGGCAATCACTGAGAACACCGGCGCTCTGTTTGTAGCCCACCCTTCAAATTACAAAATAATGGGGTTCACGACTGAGCCATTATTGTCGGAGATCGCACAACTGGCAGCGGATCATCATCTTCACTCTTTGTACGACCAGGGAAGCGGTGCGTTTCTGGATACAACACGATTTGGGCTTGAATACGAACCAACTGTGCCAGCCGGATTGCTTGCCGGTATGAATATAGTAACGTTTAGCGCTGACAAGCTTCTGGGAGGTCCGCAGGCGGGGATTTTGTGTGGCCCGAGCCATCTTGTTGAGCAGCTAAGGCAGCATCCACTGGCCAGGGCTGTACGCGTTGATAAAATGGCTTTAGCAGCCTTAGCCAGTACGCTCGAGCCCTATATAACCGGACGAGTTACCGAGCAAAATCCAATATGGCAAATGATATCTCAGTCAGGGAGCGAACTTGAAGCAAGAGCGATCAGTTGGCAGGAATCACTATTATCAGTAGGTGTTGAAGCTGAGGTTATTGGCGGCTTTTCCATGGTGGGAGGGGGTAGCTTGCCAGGGTCGCAGCTCGCGACGTCCCTCCTGGCCATTGGCCACCAGAGAGTTGAGGAATTGGCGGCTGCTCTGCGCAATTACAAAACGCCGGTTGTGGCTCGGATTGTAGAGGGGAAGTTACTGTTCGATCCGCGGACAGTTTTGCCCAAGCAAGATGAATCGCTTCTGCAGGCGATTGTTACCAATGTGAAAATGATTTCCTAGCGCAGGAGATGCGAAATGATGCCGGAACAGTTTAGTCAACATACCCGAATCTTGGCAATTGAAACGTCATGCGATGAAACTGCAGCTGCAGTCGTGGAGGATGGACGTCGTATTTTAAGTAATGTGATTGCGAGCCAGACAGACTTGCATGCCCAATATGGAGGTGTTTTTCCTGAGGTAGCATCACGAAAACATGTTGAGGTAATCCATGCCGTTGTAGCCCAGGCGCTCCAGGAGGCGCATTTAAGCATCGAAGATCTCGATTGCATTGCCGTCACACGGGGACCAGGTCTGGTTGGCTCGCTGCTCGTTGGGGTCAATACAGCAAAAGGAATAGCTTTGGGTAGACAAAAACCGTTGCTGGGAATTAACCATATAGAAGGTCATTTATATTCCTTATGGCTTAGCGATGAAGATGATCAGATTGAATTTCCTGTACTGGCGCTGGTCGTAAGCGGCGGGCACACTGAATTGTATTTAATGCGCGACCACCTTGAATACGAGCATCTTGGCGGAACACTGGACGATGCAGCAGGCGAAGCATTTGACAAGGTTGGGCGCGTTCTGGGTCTGCCATTTCCTGGTGGCCCTGCAATTGATAAGGCTTCTGAAAATGGGGACGGGACCTTCTTTCGGTTTCCAAGAGCCGTTTTGGAAGATAGCTATAATTTTAGCTTTAGTGGTCTCAAGACGGCCGTTCTTAGGACGATCGCCGGGTACGACCCAGATCGCCTACCAGTTTCTGATCTAGCGGCCAGCTTTCAGGCCGCCGTGGTAGACGTGTTAGTGGTCAAGACCGCTCGGGCTGTGGCCGAATATGATGTTTCTGCAGTGCATGTTTCCGGCGGCGTTTCTTCTAATCGGCATCTTCGAAAAGTAATGGCCCAGCGACTCCCGGTGCCGGTTCGATTTCCACCACCGATTCTATGTACAGACAACGCCGCCATGATTGCCGCGGCGGCCCATCGGCATTTTACATCTGGAAGGCGGGATTCTCTGGACATGGATGTACTGCCTAGCCTGCAACTCTAAATATTTTGGTGGTGCCGTTGGTCGATTAATCTACCCCATGAGGAGGCCGCTATTACTGGTATTCAACGAATCACGCAGGCGTTCAAGAGTGCGAACCTGAGGAGATCGGCCGCACTGATGCCCTACTACACCTTGGGCTATCCTGATCAACAGATCTCGCTTGATGTCATTGAAGCGATTTCTCCGTTCAGCGATTTAATTGAGCTTGGCGTACCGTTTAGTGATCCCATCGCCGATGGTCCGACGATCCAACGAAGTACGCAGATTGCTTTAAAGAATGGGACTAACTCGGTTCGATGTCTAGAGATGGTCAAAGAGCTTCGTCAACAAAGAGGTATACCAACTCCAATTCTGCTGATGGGCTATTACAATCCTATCATCGCATACGGAGAGGAAAAATTCATTCGAGATGCGGCTCATGCCGGCGTTGATGGACTAATTATTCCTGATTTGCCCATTGAGGAAGCTGGTTCGCTGGCAAAACAATCAAAGGAATCCGGACTCTCCTTAGTTTATTTCCTGGCGCCGACAAGTTATATTCAGCGAATTCGCCAGGTCATTACGCTGGCAAATGGTTTTATCTATATTGTCAGCGTGACTGGAATCACAGGAGCCAGAAGCCAGGTTTCGGCTGATATCAGGACCTTCGTTGAATCGGTGAAGACCATGAGCGATATTCCAATAGCCGTTGGGTTTGGTATATCGACGCCTGAGCAAGCTTTTGAAATATCTAACTATGCCGATGGTATAATATTTGGGAGTGCTTTAATAGACATCGTTGAAAATTCCGATGACAAACCAGAGGCAGCTGCGGCGTTTGTTCGCTCCATGGGTCTGGGTTTGAATACTATCTGAGGTAACTGTTGGCGACAACTAATCGGTCGATAGTTGGTTAGAGAGATTATTTTGGCCGTTATCCCTAAGCTCCCATAAGCCCCTTATTATCAGGCCTGTATCAAACATCACTCGATGGCCCCACAAGGATATTTCGTATAGCACTGAGTGCGAATATCACACTCATCTGTTAACTACATTACCCAGATCTAAAGTTGGTGACCGTCGTATGCCCGATTACAGCTTACATCGCTGCTATCAGTATGCTTCTCTACCAAAGAAGTTTCTAAAACCCAGATAAAGAAACAGGTAACGATCACGATCGTGTGTTAGCATCAAGGATTAGTTCAGTCTATAGAGGAGTATGCCCGTGAGTAATCGTCTTGCTGACGAAACCAGCCCATATTTATTACAGCATGCAGATAATCCAGTCGATTGGTTTCCGTGGGGGGATGAGGCGCTAACCCTGGCAAAGTATCAGAATAAGCCGATCCTACTCAGCGTGGGATACGCTGCCTGTCACTGGTGCCATGTTATGGCCCATGAATCCTTTGAGGATCCAGCCATCGCGGAAATTATGAACGAACACTTCGTCAACATCAAGGTTGACCGGGAGGAAAGGCCAGATATTGATAGTATCTACATGGATGCGGTTGTCGCGATGAACGGGCAGGGTGGTTGGCCAATGACCGTTGTGATGACCCCCCTTGGCAGACCATTCTTCGGCGGAACTTATTACCCCCCGATTGCCCGCCATGGCCTGCCCAGTTTTACCCAGGTCTTAGTTAGCCTGGCCCAGGCCTGGCAAGAGAGACAAAGTGATGTCGAAGATAGCGCCACCAGAGTGCTCCAACATATCGGTCAAGATCTGTTCAAGTCTGGTGCATCAAACCGGCTTAGTCCGGATCTTCTTGATCGAGCCGTTTCTTCGATTACTGAGAGGTATGATCACCGGATGGGTGGCTTTGGTCAGGCGCCAAAGTTCCCTCCGTCGATGACTATTGAGTTTCTTCTGAGAAGATATGTCGGGGCGAACGACAATGAGGCACTGGCAATGGCCGCGCATACTTTAGAAATGATGGTTCGTGGGGGTATGTATGACCAGATAGGAGGTGGTTTTGCCCGCTATTCCACGGACAACGACTGGCTCGTTCCCCATTTTGAAAAGATGTTGTACGACAATGCCTTGCTGAGTCGCGCCTATCTACATGCCTGGCAAATAACTGGCAAGCCGCTATACAGACGGATAGTTGAAGAAACG
>Ga0307377_10006027_pt1 | contig 12809 bp, 15 predicted proteins | sample TR3MG_FD_202535 | JGI IMG/M metagenome (GOLD analysis project Ga0307377, IMG submission 202535) | Soil microbial communities from Risofladan, Vaasa, Finland - TR-3 | ecosystem: Environmental > Terrestrial > Soil > Coastal area > Acid sulfate soil | place: Finland: Risofladan, Vaasa | collected...
ATGATCGTGTGAGTTCACTACATGTTGATGTACTGGTTGTCGGCGGAGGACCGGCAGGAACGCCGCTTGCGAAGACAGTCGCGTTCGGTATTACCGGAACAGGTGGCGTTCCCGCAATCGACTGCCGTCCCTGAAGGTGGTCTTCGGCCGGATCGGCAGCGAACCGGTTGAAGGTCGATGGGGTGGGGCGACCGATGATTGCCCATTGGACGACCAGGCGGTTGTCGGAGTCCATGCCCTCGTCGAAGGAGCTACGGATCTCACGGGTGAGGCAGCTCTTTCGGTCAGAAGCGGTGCACGGCTTTCCGACTTTGTCATGGTGATTCATCCGCATCCGACGCTGACCGAGTCATTTGGACTTGCCGCGAGTGCGGCAATGCATGTGTTTTGTCTGTACGCTGAAATGGAGGTGCACAATGTTTGCAAAGCTTGCCAATAACCTCAAAACCAACCTGCTCTGGTACTCGCTTGCTTCGATTGCAGCCGGCTGGCTTCTGGGGCTGCTGTTCCCGTCGGTCGCCGCTCACCAGGCGGGGCTTTTTAAGACAATAACCATGGTATTGGTCTTCTTCATGATCTACCCGATGATGGTGAATCTGAATATCGCAAAGATGGTGGATGTCGCCAAGAATCCGAAAGCGGTGCTCCTGAGCCTTGGGTACAACTTCCTGGTCACTCCGGCGATTTCGCTCGCACTTGCGGCGCTCTTCTTCCGCAAAAGCCCGGAGATTGCGCTGGGTTTCTGGCTGGTCATGTTGATCCCCGGCTCGTCGATGAGCCTTGGATACACCGGCCTTACCAAGGGAAATCTGGAAGTGGGAGCTATAGCGCTCGGGCTCAACTTTATCGTTGTGCCATTCACTCTTCCCTTTGTCATGCATCTGCTCGGCGGGGCCTATAACGTGCACGTTCCGCTCAGCTCGCTGATATGGACCGTCGTCCTGGTGCTGCTTGTTCCGATGGTGCTCGGCGACATTACGCGCAGGATCGTGCTTCGAGCAGGCGGCAAGACGGGCTATGAGGCGATTAAGCCACTGCTTTCGACAGTGACCATGGTCGGGATGCTCCTCGTTGTCGCGGTGATCTTCTTTACCAAGGCGCAGCTTCTATCCGAGAAGTGGCGGATCCTCATCCCTCTCGCAGTAGTCACCTTTTTGTACCTTCTGATTATGTTCCCGCTCATGACCTGGGTGGATCGTCTTTTTGGCCTGACCTATGAAGAACACATGGGAATTGCATTCCTGAGCACCGGGAAGAATAACGGGACCGCGATTGCAATCGCGCTCATGGCCTTCAATCCGTTGACCGCCATACCGGCCGCGACGCTGCCGCTTTTTCAGATCATCTTTTCCATCGGTTACGTGCAGTTGGCCGGTCGTGTGAGGCGCCTTTTCGCTCAGCCGAAGGGGCCCGCTGCGGAGGAGCATCATACTTGAGCGGAAGCGGATCGAGGACGGGGTTCGCGTCCAGGTCCGAGCGAGCGAGGGCACAAAGCTTGCCGAGGTGGGCAGCGATTCCCGCGGCCACGTCGATTGCGTCGAGATCATCAAGAGGCTATATGCCCGCGCCTCTGGGGTTCCTCTTCTTTCGCTTTTGTCCTAAGGGCGATTTGGCCGCCTGAGACGCGGACCATTCCTGAAAAAAACCGGAAACCAGAGTAACAGGCGCCGGGGAAACGACAATGGAGTCCGACTCCAGAAATCAGGCGATCGAAGCCACTATCGTCGAAATCGCCATCGGCGGAATTGCCAAAAACACGATGTCCGCTGCCGCTGCGGCCCGACGAGTCGACGCCGGCGTTCCGCCCACGAGGTAGTGACGAAGCCTGGCGGCCCGATACGGCGGGATCGATGTCGGTCAGCGTGATCTGAAAATCGAGTGCTGCATTCCTGAGTCCTTCAACAAGAAAATCGTTCACCTCCATCATTCAACTGCTCTTAATGAGACCTGTGTCAGGGCACGTACCACACTCCATCTGTAAGGTGACATGACCGATGCCGAACCGCTCCGCAAGCATCCGTGCTGTTCTCGCGCGCACAGCATCCACGCTGCTCAAACGTTCGTCTTCGGCCACGATATGCGCTTCGAAGTGCGTATCGTTCTCACCCACCGACCAGAGGTGTACGTGGTGAACGCCCGTTACGCCGGGCACGGCCTCGATTGCAGTGCCTATTTCGGGAACTGAGAGCTCCTTCGGCACCCCCTCCATGAGGGTATGCACTGTTTCTTTCAGGATTTCGAAAACTTCTTTGGTGATGTACAGACCGATCAGCATCGTCAGGAGTGGATCAAGCCAGTAGATTTTCCACAATGATATCGCGATACCGCCGAGGATTACCCCGACAGAGGAGACTGCGTCGGTGAACAAATGAAGGTAAGCCGCTTTGATATTCAAGCTGCTCTTTGCTCCCCGATGTAGAAGGACCGAGCCGGTGATGTTCGCGGCCAGTCCTACCGATGCCACAATCAGCATGGTTACTCCTCTGACCGGCTCTGGATGAGCGAAACGCCGTGCTGCCTCGATAAACAGGAAGATTGTGACTGCGAGAAGCGCGGCTGAATTGATGACCGCGGCAAACACCTCCGCCCGCTTCAACCCGAACGTGTGCCGGTAGGTATTCGGCCTCAGTCTGAGCCGGATGGCGACGTAGCTGATCACCATGGAAATACCGTCACTGAAGTTGTGAAGCGCATCCGAAACGAGGGCAAGACTGCCTGAAACCAGCCCGCCAGCGATTTCCGCCGCCGTAATGACGAAGTTCAACGCCATGGTGATGAAAAGTCGTGCGCCCTGAGTGTCCGGCAAATCATGTTCGTGAGAATGTCCCATTTTCCGACTCCTTCTGTTCCTCGACCCATTATTCCCGCGCAAGCTCGAACTCGGCCCGAAAACCCTCGTGAATCGCGTTGGTCGCGGTGCCGTCCGTCGACGCTTTCTCGAAGACCGCCCGAACCTGTTCATCCGAAGCTCCACTTTTTACGGTGATTTTGCAGCGCACGTTCTTGATCCCCAGCGGGTCGGTTCGCTTGGCCGCCGAGAACTCGATTCGAGCGTCGTCGATCGGTACACCCAGCTTTTTCGCCGCTTTGCCGAGATTGGTCATGAGACACGCTCCGTAGCCTGCGATAACGGTTTCCGGGGCGGTTAGCCCCAGCGTCGGATCCGTTCCCTTCATCGATAGGCGAAGTAAAATGCCGTGAGCCGATACATTCGCGATGCTGTCGCTTTCCCTCCTCACGACGATGTCAAATCTCTTTTCTGTCGGATATGTGTTGTCCATAAAGATGCTCCTCTGTGCCTGATTCTGGCCGAGCGCGGTGGTTCACCATTAACTTATGCTATATGGTAAAATAGCCAAATAGAAAGGGGGGTGTCAAGAGGAGTTGCCCATCTCCCGCCGTTGTCCCGGACCGATTCTCCCGTCATCTTCCTATATCGCCACACAAGGCGGACGCGATCGGTGATTGATCTTCCTGCGTCCGATACCGACACGTGTGATTCGCTCACGGTACGCCTGGTTGTCGAATATCGTTCCCGCATTTCCGACCCTGCGCCATCGAGGCACAAGGCTTAGGCCGACAACGCGTTATCTGCATCCGGCGTCCGTGCCGGGTGTTCGCGCACACCCGAGCCAAATCACCATTGCAGATGATCCTGAGCACTCGGCGAGCTCCGCAACGCCTCGAGACATGTTCGCGATGGGTCGAGCGAGATCAACGAAAACGTCCGGACTATTCAGGAGGCGATGCACTGAACAGCGAACTCATAAGGTTCCGGACGCGACGGGAAGTCGTTGCTGTCGAGAGCGCCGCAATGAACTGAAAAAAAATTGTTGCGATTGCACTATCCCATTTCTGGAATGACTTCGTTCAAGCACCTGATCGCGTGGAGCGTCCTCGGATAACCGACGTAGGGGAGCAGCTGCGTGACCACGCTCAGGAGTGTGTCTTTATCATTGCCGACGTTGACGTTGCCCTGAATATGACCTTTGAGTTGTGGCTCACAATCGGCCAATGAAAGAAGCATCGAGAATGTCAAAAGTTCTCGTGTTTTTGTGTCTATTCCTCGTCTGGTATAGAAGTCACCGAAACAGTTGCCCGACAGGTATTCCTGGATGTGAATCTGATTTTTCGGCGACTCCGCATACATCCTGTCTATCCGCTCTCCGTAGATCCGTTTCTGCACTGTCCGACCTTTCTCTTTCCGCGTTTCGGGAGTCGTCGTGGACTGCCCTTCAAGAGGGAGTGTGACACCCATATGCTGCAGTACTTCGTTTGTTGTGTGAATAAAATCGATGACCTTCGCCACTCCGCAGTACGGGACTGCCTGGTAGAGAATCTCCTTTACTTCCACTGGCGTGACACCGACGTTCAGCGCTCCGCCGAGCATGATCCTGTACTCGCTCAGGCACTGTGCGGCGATCAAGGTGGCCAGAGTCACCATCAGTCTTGTCCTGTCGCTCAGGTTCCCGTAGGCGAGAACTTCGTCGAAGGCGAAATTTCCAAAGACCTCGACAAGCTCAGGATCGGTTGTCTTCATTTTCGAAGTATAATTCGAGAACAGTTTTCCATGATTCCGGTTTGCCGTATCCGAGATTCCCATCGCTTCCTCCTCGCAATCTGATAGCGACAATCCTACGATTTTCGGGTCGCTGCGGTCTTGCGGAATTCGCAATCCCAGTGGCATTGGGCAAAAGAATCGGAGCATTAGGCAAAGAGCGGCCCGCAGATTTCCGTATACTTGCGGTGTAATCAATATACGACCGGAGATGGGAGTAGTCCCGCAACAGGAGGAGTAGCGATGCAGAAGCGAATGCTCGGGAACAGTGGTCTCGAAGTCTCCGCCCTTGGGCTTGGCTGTATGGGAATGAGCATGAACTTTGGTCCGCCGGGAGACAGGACGGAGATGATCGGACTCATTCGTAGAGCGGTCGAGCGCGGGGTCACCTTTTTCGATACAGCGGAGATTTACGGGCCGTTCACCAACGAGGAATTGGTAGGTGAAGCGCTGGCTCCGCTGCGTGGCCAGGTGGTGATCGCGACCAAATTCGGCTTCGATGTCGATCCGGACACGCGGGAACGGCGCAGCCTGAATAGTCGACCCGCCCATATCAAACATGCCGTCGAAGCATCGCTCAAGCGGTTGCGGACAGACCACATCGACTTGCTCTACCAGCATCGGGTCGACCCCGACGTGCCAATCGAAGAGGTGGCCGGTACCGTGAAAGAGCTCATTTCCGCTGGCAAGGTCAACTACTTCGGATTGTCCGAGGCGAGTGCCGCGACGATACGGCGGGCGCACGCAGTACAGTCGGTGACCGCAATCCAGAGCGAGTACTCTCTTTGGTCGCGAGACCCCGAAGCCGAGGTGCTGCCGACCTGCGAAGAGCTCGGGATCGGCTTTGTTCCCTGGAGCCCCCTCGGACAGGGATTCCTGACGGGGAAAGTCGATTCTCGTACAACCTTCGAAAGCTCCGACATTCGCAGCAGGTTCCCGCGCTTCACGCAAGGAGCAATGCAGGTCAATCAGCCGATAGTCGATCTTTTAACCAGTATCGCAGAGGAGAAGCAGGTGACACCTGCTCAGATTGCGCTCGCGTGGTTGCTCGCGAAGAAACCATGGATCGTACCGATCCCGGGAACACGGAAACTTCAGCGCCTGGACGAAAATCTGGGAGCTGCCACTATCGAACTTGCCGCAGAGGATCTGCGTAAGATCAACGAAAAAGCGGCAAATATCGAAATACTCGGAGCACGGGGAAGTGGCAGGGAGTTCTACGGGTGAGCCCCCTCCAGGAGCGCCAGTCCGATAGGAAAGAAGGAGTAGGGATGCAGAATGTTATTTTGAATAATGGTGTGCAGATGCCGATTCTCGGATTCGGTGTCTTCCAGGTGACCGATCATGCGGAATGTGAGCAAAGTGTCATCGAGGCGATTCGGACAGGTTATCGGCTGATTGACACAGCCGCTTCCTACATGAACGAGGCGGCCGTTGGGCGAGCCATTCGAGCGAGCGGCATTCCACGAGGTGAGCTTTTTGTGACTACGAAGCTCTGGGTGCAAGACACCGGATATGAGGCCACTAAGATTGCCTTTGATAAGTCGCTCAAGAGGTTGGGTCTGGGGTACCTGGATTTGTATCTCATTCATCAACCGTACGGAGATGTGCATGGCTCGTGGCGTGCCATGGAGGAGCTCTTGCAAGCGGGAAAGGTGCGCGCCATTGGCGTAAGCAATTTTCACCCCGATCGGATAGCCGATCTGATGGCATTTCACGAGATCGTTCCTGCGGTAAATCAGATTGAGACACATCCGTTCAATCAGCAGATCGGGACCCAGAAGTTTCTGCAGGAGAACGGCGTTCAGATCGAGTCCTGGGGACCGTTCGCAGAAGGAAAAGACAACATTTTCGAAAACGAGCAACTGCGAACCATTGCAGCAAAACACGGGAGAACCGTCGCCCAGGTTATTCTGCGCTGGCTGACCCAAAGGGGCATTGTGGCCATCCCGAAATCAGTGCACAGGGAACGGATAGAGGAGAACTTCAGGATTTTCGATTTCGAGTTGACCTCTGGAGATATAAATGCAATTGCTGAATTGGATAGGGCGATTTCGAGTTTCTTCGACCATCGTGATCCGGATATTGTAAAGAGGATTTCGAGTAGAAAGCTGGACATATAGGGAGCCGTTCCATGACGATCAAGAAAAGCGGCTCCCAGCCTTCGACCACGGCGTCGTCAGATCGGTTTACCGGCGCGGTCCGCGTCGACCCTCTCTTCGTCGCACAGTCACCTGCCCGCGCGGCAGGAAGTACTGTGACGTTTGAACCCGGTGCCCGTACCGCGTGGCACACTCATCCACTCGGTCAGACGCTTATCGTAACCTTCGGCTGCGGATGGGTCCAGCGCTGGGGCGGACCCGTGGAGGAGATTCGTCCGGGGGATGTCGTGCAGTTCGAACCCGGAGAAAAGCACTGGCACGGTGCCACCTCCTCTGTGGCCATGAGTCACATTGCCATCAGTGAGGCGCTCGATGGAAACGCGGTCGACTGGATGGAGCTTGTAAACGATGAGCAGTACAATCGCAGAGAACCTTCAGCATAGCAGGGAGACAGAGAATGCGAGCAACTATCATGTACAGCGCAGGAGATGTTCGCGTCGAGACAGTACCCGACGCAAAGATCCTGAAGCCCACCGATGCGATTGTCAGAATAACACGCGCCTGCATCTGTGGAAGCGACCTCTGGCCATACAAGCAACTTGAGCGAACCGAACGCGGTCAGCCCATTGGGCACGAGTTCATCGGCATTGTGGAAGAGATCGGAGCCGAGGTGCGCTCCATAAAACCGGGAAATGTCGTCGTCGCGCCGTTCGCTTACTCCGACGGCAGCTGCGAGTTCTGCCACGGAGGATTCTGGGGACGTGGTGATGTGGGGGGAGCACAGGCCGAAGCGGTGCGTGTGCCGTTAGCCGACGGAACGCTCGTAAAGTTGCCAGTCGGCGAGGACGATCCGCGCATGCCCTCACTTCTCACGCTTACGGACGTCATGGGGACCGGCCACCATGCTGCGATCGCGGCGCGGAACGCATCATCCTGCTCGGGCGACATCCGGACCGAGTCAAGCTTGCGCGAGAGTTTGGCGCAACCGACGTGCTGAGCGAGCGTGGTGAGGGCGCTGTAGAGCGAGTTCGGGAACTGACCGGAGGCCACGGCGCCCATTCGGTGCTCGAGTGCGTGGGCAACGGGGAATCCATACTCACGGCGTTGAGCATCGCCCGTGCGGGCGGTGCAGTTGGGCGCGTTGGCGTACCTCAGGAGGCGACGATTCCGGCGGCACGGCCAACATTCTATGGCAATATAACGATTTCCGGCGGTCCTGCGCCCGTTCGTGCCTACATTGAAGAGCTGTTGCCAGACGTGCTTGAGGGCAGGATCGAGCCGGGCCGCATGTTCGACTGCACTATCGGGATCGAAGAAATTCCTGACGGCTACCGGGCAATCAACGATCGCACGGCGATCAAGGTCCTCGTTAAGATCTGAACAGAACTCGAAACTGCGAGGGATCGTTCACTATGCGACCTGCAATATGCGAAAAATAGAGCGGAGGTATGTACCGTGAAGACTTCGAATAACGGATCGAACAAAGTGGTACAGCAAGAATCACCGCTGGAACCGATCCTGTCGAGGCTGACTCGCCTTATTGGCGCCTATGCCCCCCATGATGGCCGGTTCGAGCTGCGTGTTCCCGGCGTCCACGCCATTCGCCGTTCCCACGTCAACACCGAACTCATGCATGGGGTGCAGCGGTCAGCGTTCTGCATTGTTGCACAAGGGGCGAAAAATGTGATGGTCGGAACTGAAGTCTACAAGTACGATGCATCACGCATGATAGTGTTTTCCGTAGACGTGCCGGTTGCCTCCCAGGTGATGCGCGCGAGCCCGGCCGATCCGTATCTCAGTCTCAGACTCGATCTTGACCCGAGCAGAATCGCCGCGCTCGTGCTGAAAGTCTTCCCTCACGGTCTCCCCCCGGTACGTGACAGACGAGGAGTGTCGGTTACTCAAGCCGACGCGCACGTCCTGGACGCAGCCACGCGGCTCCTTGAGCTCATGTCGCATCCGAGTGACGCTGAGCTCCTCGCTCCCCTGGTGATTGACGAAATCCTTATCCGACTCCTTCGCAGCCCGGTCGGCCTCCGAGTAGCACAGGTAGGTATTGTCGACTCAGGAGTACAGGGTATCGCGAAAGCAATCTCCTGGTTGCGCTCCAACTTTTCCCAGCCAGTAAAGATCGAGCAGCTTGCTGAGCTCGCCAACATGAGTGACTCCACCTTTCATCAGCATTTCAAGGCGATAACTTCGATGAGCCCGCTACAATATCAGAAGACCCTTCGTCTTCAGGAAGCGCGGCGCCTCATGTTGTCAACGATCATGGATGCCGGCAATGCGAGTCGCCAGGTCGGCTACCTGAGTGCATCTCAGTTCAGCAGGGAGTACGGTCGGTTCTTTGGCAGTGCGCCGACCGCGGACATAGCCCGATTGCGCGAAGCTGTAGTGACAACAGACGCAGAATAGGGTACCTCCAGTTCCTCACTCTTCGACTCGGGCAGGAGTATACGCAGGAAACCATCTGTATTGGCCCAATATCCGTTTCCTGCCAGGGAGCGGATCTTTCGTGGCAGCGGTCGCCGATGCTTGTCCGTTTCGAGCTCTCCGCGAAGTGTCGAATGCGAAGATGGAATTCGCGTGCAGACATTTTCCCGGACTTACTCATGCCACCAATGAAATAACCGCCGTAAGCCCCTTCGGCTATCGGTAAACATCCAATTGCGCGCGTGCTTCATACATCTTCCACCCGACCTTTTGAACCAATTTTGATCCGAAATCTGCAAAAGCAATCCAGACATTCCTGTGTATTGCGTGACTACGGACGCCCTGTCCGGGGTTTTCTTTGGCTTGTTTTGCAGGTAAACGGTTCGGGACCAAGAGGCCTGCGGTTCAAATCCGCCCAGCCCGACATCACTAGTAACAAACATCTGGGAAGAACCATGCTCTTGCGGATCTCCGTGGGATCACCTTATAGTACTGAGTAACAGTTATTGGCGGAAACGACCCTGCCAGCGATAATTGCCAACGCAGTCTATAAGCAGAGGGCGTATGAAGTGGATTACCCGTTCTCACGTGCATGTTGATCGAGTGGCGTGCCCGTGGCTTATCACTCGATTCGTTGACAGCGAGGCGCAGTTCTTGTTCGTGCCGAAGAACCAGATCGATGAGGTTGCAAAGGCGACAGGAGCGATACCCTTCGATGCACCCGGAGTTGAACTCGGTCATCACGGGGGACGTTGCTCATTCGAATCGATCATTCTGAAATATGATCTTAATGATGCCGCACTTATGCGGTTGTCAAAAATCATTCATGCTGCCGATGTTGCCGCGGATATCGACACTGATCCTGTCGCTCGAGGTTTCGAAGCGATAGCGGTTGGCTATAGTCTGCGTTTCCCATGCGACCACGAGAACTTATCACATCAATTCGAAATGTATGATGCACTGTACGCCTGGTGCAGACTCCAGGTTGCCGGAGGTTAGGAGCCGTGGTCCAACCACGGGGAAACCAGCAATCGCTGTTCGTTATTACGAACCGCAACTCTCCTTGTCGTACAGCGGGGCAAAGAGCGAAAATCCGACGATGAGAATGACCGCGTATATGCGGATGAGAAACGATACGCCTCTTAGTCGAATAGTACGCGTCAATTTCGGTGTATTCCGGACGTATCGCTCGAGTTCACCGAAGGATTGAGTTTCCCGGGGTTGCACCTGGAAGAGCAGTGGCGCAACGCATGCAGTCCGATCGGCCGACTCGAATTCCCAGAGCGCGTGCGCAAAGTGCAAACTGCGTATTGTATGTGTGGATGGAGAAACCCCCGGCCGAGATTGCCTCACGCCAGAGAATGGCGCTTGCGAGATGGATCGGGTCGAGTGTTCCAATAACGGTGGAGAAGGGGCCCCGCTGAAGCATCTGCCTGCATTCAATCGGAATCAGGTCACTTGTTCCCACCTGATCAGATGGGGCAATCCTGCCCAGTGCAGTACGAAGATTCAGGAATTAAAAAAGGCTCTCGCACAGGAGGCTGGATGTTCGCCGACATCTTCGCGTTTGCCGAATAGAGCACGACCGCGATAGGATTATCGCGATCGCTTATCACAAGGTGTGCATCCTTCCTGACCTTTTTGAGTTCCTCTGAAATGTGAGCCTTGAAGAAGGAAATAGTTATAGTCTTCACGAGACTATATTCAGTCTTTTCGCATCGGCGTCTATGCGCGCAATCATTCGAACATCACGAGCGTGAGCGATGAATCAGGCATCACGGAATTCCGCTACGGAAAACTCGGTGAACCGTTTGGACAAAGAAGACGTTCGCCGAGCTACCAGTTTGTCCAGGCGCGCCGGACCGATCAGGACGAGCAGAGTTTCAGCTACGACGTGATCGGGAACATAAGCACGCCGAGTTGAGGCGGCGGCTGACGTTCAAATCCCGTCCGCGACTTCTCGATTCACCGAAAAGGTAACCACACTGCGTTCAGGTCGCTTCTCCGGAAGGCACCGGACTCTGCGGAACAAGGACCACCATGCAGGTCGTGAATCTTTCCAATGGACGTCGATGCAGCTTTTCCGCATCGCTCAGCGATAGATCGTGGCAGGAAAAATCGCCTTCTGACGCGTGGCTACCGAACCGGAATGGTAAGCGGTAAGGGTGAAGCAACGAGCTGTACGTCTTTCGGCATCGATGACAGCGCGTTGTCCGATCGGATTGAGAGCGGTCAAATCGCGCAGCTGCAATCGCAATGTGAAAACCCGACCTATCCAGTATTCATGCTGTGCGGCATCTGACATAATATTGAGACGATGATGCGGGAGGGATGCCATGCGAGTTGCCGTTGGAGGCCTGGAAGATTAGGGTTCGTGTTAATCGCCGTGGCTCTACTCGCGACCTCTCCGATCAGCCTCAGTGCACAGGATGTGGTCCTCCATCGCTTTGAATCAAAGACTCCCGAACAACCTCTGGAGAATCTTCTCTACCTGGCAGCAGGCGTTGCTCTTGCGCAGGATGGACTGTCGAGCACGAGGGTGGCGGGCAAGGCTGCCTACCTGCTCGTGACGGACTACGCGGTGAGTGGACAGCTGGTGCACATCCAGTACCGCCTCTCCGCGGCTTCTCATCCGGAGCTTGCACTCGCAGCCCTGTCTATCGATGCTTCCGTGGACGGCGGAATCAACGCAAAGATCGCAACCGCAATCAAAATGCTGCTCAAAAGTGCATCTATCCAGCCCAGGTTCTCACCGGATGCACGGATCGAGGACCTGCTGCCGACGCCTTCGCCAGCGCCGCAGGTCACACTTCCGACTGCGCCGCCTGAGAAGTCTCATGTTCAGACTGTCCCGCCGGCAGCGCTTCCTGCGCCGCGGGTTGCACCGTCTCATCCATCGCCAGAAACTCCTCCGCCGGCCGCGGCCAAACCGGCTGCGAACGGGTCGGCGGCCCCAGGGAAGCAGGAGCCAAAATCCGGCGAACAGCACATCCCCATGAAGTTCTCCGCCTCGTTCTCCGTACAGGGAGCGCTCTTTTTCGGGGCGCTGACCGAGTTCATCCACTATGGACTCGGGGGCCGATTGCGGGCCGAACTGTTCTGGCCGATGTACCCGATCGGATTCGGCACAGGTGTTGAAGTCTCGATTATCCGGGCTTTCGACGATATACATGTGAATGGAGGACCGCTTTTTGTGTCCACGGCAGGGCCGTTCCTCGCGATTGGTTCTCAATCTGCCGGCGGTTTTTCCTGGAGTGCAAGCGCATCCGGCGGCGCAGCTTTCGTCACGACAGTGGCTGCGACGCTTCTGACAAAGACGGATCCCTACGCGGAAATTACGCTTCGGGCGGCTGCGCCGCTCGGCCATACAAGGAAGCATGGAGCTTCGAACGTACCCGAGAGTACATCGCCGGACAACGTGGGCGCCATTTCGACCCGCACCTTGTAGACGTTTTTCTCGAGAACTTTGCCGCATTCGAGCAGTGTGTGACGCAAGAGCGTTATTGAACAACGTATCGAGGGATCGAAGGTCGCGTAGCGATTGGTGAGACGGTGATTCGCTACGGATTGGCCGTGGACCGGCGTGATTGGGCGATGTTCGAGCGCTGCTTTACCGATCCGGTGAACACCGGTTACAACTCTGAGGGAGTGCCTTCCGGCTTCACCTCGCGCAAAGATCCGGACTGCGCCGTGTGTATCTCCTCGACGTACGCTCA
>Ga0307377_10006031_pt1 | contig 12807 bp, 7 predicted proteins | sample TR3MG_FD_202535 | JGI IMG/M metagenome (GOLD analysis project Ga0307377, IMG submission 202535) | Soil microbial communities from Risofladan, Vaasa, Finland - TR-3 | ecosystem: Environmental > Terrestrial > Soil > Coastal area > Acid sulfate soil | place: Finland: Risofladan, Vaasa | collected...
TTGAGTAATTAATGCTGATACTCTCCAGTGATCACCCATTTGTTTATTCCAATATTGAGAAAGTTTCCATTTATCAACATCAATTTTTAGAAGTTGAATAATTTCTTCAGCACTCTTTGGTTCATAACTAAAAGTTGCTGATAGCTTACCTTCTCCTTTTTCTAAATCATATGACTCAACAAATTCAGCATTATTAGATGCTTTATCAAAAAACCTATTTTTTTTAATAATATGTTTTCTTTCTTTTAATATTTCATCTTTAATTTTAGTATATTTGCTTTCTGAAATATTTAATCTTGCAGCACTAATGGAAACACTCTTTTTCCATTTTAAACTATTTAAAACCTTCTGTTTTAATTTATCCATAATTGAACTTTAAATATATTAAATATTTCAAATATAATGATTTAATACTTAGTAGTATAAAAAAAGGGATCTTATTGCTAAGACCCCTTCCAACTTGTGTGACAGAAAACCAACAAACCATCACTCTGTTGTATTTTTTATATAACTATTAAATAGCTAAAGTAGAAAAGAGTATTTCAATTGGTGCACATCCAGGAGTATTACTTACTTCTACCACTTTTACTTTATATGCTGTACTAGCAAGTAAATTAGTTATTGTATAATTAAATATTGTAGTTGCAATTGGAACACTATTCTGTAATGTCCAAATATTACTTCCTCCACCTATTTGAGGTGAGGTATATATATTTACACCAGTACTTGAACCCGATATTCCATTCCATAATATATTTGCTGTACTACTAGTAATCAAACCTGCAAATACATTATATGGATCATGTGTCCCACTATTAGATGTGCAAGCTCCCAAACCATTAGCTAATATCATAGAAAATTTTTGAATAATAGAATCTAATCTTTCACCTTTAGTTATTTGTAATATAGCATCTCCACTAAGTATTTGAAAAGAAGTACCACAATAACTTACACATTCAGCACACTGAATGTCATCACATCTTTCACTACCTACACTACAATCAGTGTAAGTACATGGATTAGTTAATGCTGTGTCTGAACAACTACATTTAGTGCTACATTTTGTACAATTACATGCCATCTTTATATATTTATTTTATTTTTCAATTATACTATTTACACTACTGCACAGCCATTTACTATTTGAGAAGAAATAGTAGCAGGACTTGAATCTACATTCCAATTTCCATTAGTTCCCGTAGCAAAAGTTCTCCAAGGATAAGTTGCTGATCCTCCTGATGGAGTATAAGTTCTATTAACTCCTGCCCCTAAAACAAAACATTTAATTCCTGCCAACGAGCATGTTACTTGTAATGAATTTAATCTAGCAACATCTGTAGCATTAAATGCATCATCATCTCCACTTGGTAAGTTATCAGTAATAATAATTAAATACTTAGCAACACCCGATCTAAATGCACCTAAGAATTGATTAGCTTCTACTACTAAACCAATTGCCATGTCTGTTGGTTCCGGTCCATTAACACCACTACCTAACGGCCAATCTGCAGTAGGTGCTCCTGTATTTATTTTAGCTAACTGCGTTTGGAATGTTGAAGTATTATTAGTTTGGAACATTTCAACAGCAGTAATATATTGCCATGATGTAGAACCTGTATTAATAACTTTTTGTGAAGCTGGTAAAGCTACATATTCAACAGATGTAGCATAATTAGGTGTACTTGTAGGTCCCTCATCTGCTAACACTAAACCTAATCTATAATCATTAGGAGAAGATTCAGTTATAATAGTTGAAATAACTGTAGTAATACCAGCCTTAATTGCATCAACTTGACTACCCATACTAGCTGTATAGTCTAATATAAATGCTACATCCATACCTGTATCACATAATGCGTCAGCACTTATAGTTGAAAATGCTTGTGTATTAGGACATACTACAATAGTACCTCCTTTTGCAACTGTAACTCTAGCTGTATAATTAGTTCCAGGTATTAAACCTGTAAAGTTATGAGATACATTTGCTCCTGGAGAGTTTTGTACAAAAGTTGCAACAAGAACATTTGATGAATCTAATATATCAATTGTATATACTGCAGTTAATCCTATTAGATTAACAAAAGAAACAGTGGCTGATGTACTAGTAATTGCACTCATAGTAATTGCTGTTGGACATGGTACTACACCAGTTACAGTAGATAAAATTGTATCTGAGCATGTGTCAGTTCCATCAGTAGCACAGAAAGCTACACTAACGGTTAAATTTTGATTTGTATTTAATGTTGGAATAGAAACTGAAACCCCCGAAGCATTATTTTGTAAACTACTTACACTTACCGTTTGTGTAATAACATTATTTAATGCATCAGTAATTCTGATAACCGTACTTCCAGCACAATCATTAAATGTTGCAGGAATAGTAGATGATTCAAAATTAAAGTTAAGACTTGTAATCTCACCTTGTGTAAGTATATTATTAGTTACATATCCAAATACTACTCTATCACATCCTGTTGGACAACAGTTAGTTTGAATATTTGTAACAGCAGTATACATATCATCTATAACAATCCATGCATTTTGCATACTTTGTGCAAAGGTAGCAGGACTTGTATTCCACCCTGCTATAGAACCATAACTAACAGCTTTGTTAGCTAATGTAGTATAGGATGCCGTAATAACAGATTGAGAAATTGTATTATTAATTGCTGATGGTAAACCAACTGCAGCTTCTAATGAACAGTATTTAATTTGTAATGCTTGTAAAACTACAGAAACATCTGTTAATTGACCACCTGCTATTACGCATGGTGCTGGTATAATTTTAGTTTCTACTACTGCATTTGAACAAGCACCATTTACAAGTACGCAACCTTCTAATACAGCAAGTCTAGTACTATAATTACTTAAAGTACTTTGAATAACATTTATAGAAGATAAGTTAGTACATACCTTCTGTGCTGTAAGAGTAGCAAATTCATCTAATCTTAATTGAGTAACTGGATTACCATTTGCATCATTATATGGTAAGAAACATGCAGGTAATGTCATTATAGGCAAGTTAGCCTGTACCTGAGCTTTTTCTGTTTCTGAAGAAGAGCTTGGTGATTTATTTGCACATATCTGTACTACCATAGCCTGTAAAACAGGAACTAAAGTTGTAGGAGTTACACCCTTAATATTAAGACAATCTAAATTTAATCCAGTTAAACTAGGATTAGAAGATACACCATTGGTAATTAAATCACAAACTTCAGTAGCTAGTTTTGCTACTACTTCACTTACCGTATCTCCATTACAAAGATCTATACAAGCAATATCTGGACCCTGCCATATGACACAGTTAGAAGATATATTGTCACAACCATTTGTTGTTGCACTGGAGCTAGTTGGAATCATAAATATTTTTTTTACTATAATGTATTTGGTTTATGCACTCTATACATATATAATATACAAAAATTTTTAAAACCAAACAAGAAGAATGGTTTTAAAAATTTTGTAAAAATATTTATGAAAAAAATTAAAGTCTAAACTTCTTCTGAAATAGGACTAATAACCCCATCTTCCAAGCTAATATTAACTTGTCCAAATTCATCTTCTAAAGATTTAGTCATAGCATCCCATTCAGCTTTTAATGCAGAATGTGCTGAAAGCATTGATTGTTTTGCTAAATCTGCATTACCCAAATTAAGTAAAACATTGTTTAGTTTAAGCTGAAGAGTTTTTAATGTTTCCAATTGTTCATCAGAAATCTTTGTTTTAGATTCAACTTTGTCTGATACTTTAGTCATTTTTGCTTTTGCCATTGTAATTGATTTTAAAATTTATACAAATATATAGTTTAATTTTCTAATATTAAAAAGGATTAGTGATTTTTTTACTATCACTAAGTTCATTTATAATTATTGATTTCATTTCTTGAACCTGTCTTAAAGAAATATAACTTTGAATATATGAAAGTATATCTCCTTTTTCTAAATATTTATAATCTGATGTTTCTATTTTACTAGTAGGATCAAATTTTGTTTCTAGTACACCAGAGCAGGATGTTTCCCGTGCTGTTTTATAATTTACTCCTACACCTTTATATTGAAAGAAAATTTTAGTAATAATATTTTTATCTGAAATTTCTAAATTTTCAATATCCCAAAAATATTCTATACGTTCAGGAAGTTTTTCTACAAAAATAGGTTTAACAATTTTGGGAATGTTCTTTTCAACTTCCTCAACTATTGGTTTCTTAACCGTTGGTTTCTTAACTATTGGTTTTGTTTTAGTTACCCGAATTTTTTCTGTTGGTTTTAAATCAATAGTTTTTTCTACATCTTTTACTTTATTAGTTTTTAAAGATAATGTATTTGTTTTTTTAACTGTTGGTTTTTTCTTAAGTGCCATAATAAATTATTTATATTTACAAAGTTAACAATTTCCATCAAAATAAAAGTCCATGCCATCCCAACCTCTAACAAGTCTTTGTCTACCGTATTGTTGAGCATACATCCCCGGAGTCATATAAGTACCTTGGTCATCACTATACAACTTAGTAGCTGATAGATAATCTGGAGTATCTATCCAAAGATCAAGAAAGAAAGATGATTGACAAGCTGCTACTGGATCATCGGGATTATTTATATCAAATAATAAGGTAATTGAATAATAAGTTGTTGGATTATAATTTTTATCATAATTATAAAAACTAGAAAAAGGTATAGAAATAGAACTTGGGTCTGGATGTGACGGACTCTGTTCATTAATAGGAGGATATACCATACCTGAACCACCACTATTACCACCACTAATCAAATCACTAAGAACTATAGGTCCGGTTATAGTACCGGAACCATAAGTTCCATAATAACATTCTTGTGCTAATGCTAATAAAGTTAATGTACCTGATCCTGGAACTGCCATATTACTTAATTTGTCTTTTTAATTCTTCAACCTCTTTAGTCAGTTCTTTTATTGCTTCAATCAATACACCAACAATATTTCCATAAGCAACTGACTTATATTCTTCACCCTGTATTACTACTTCAGGTAAAATCTTTTCTACTTCTTGTGCAATGACTCCTAAGCCACGTTCTCCATCTTTATCAAAGGTAACACCTCTAAGTGAATTAACTTTCTCTAATGCATTAGGAATGGTCTCTATATTTGTTTTAAGCCTTTCATCAGAGTAAGCCGTTAAGTTTCCTGTTGCAGTAAAGTTTCCTGTATAAGAACCCGACATAGAAACAGTAACCGCACCTGAAGTTCCACCACCCGTTAAACCATTACCTACTCCTACTGATGTAATGTCACCCACGTTAGTGGTATACCCTGCACCATTAGTTATAGCGTTATTATTTAGAGATATGTTAGCAGTACCATTGAAAGATACTCCCGCTATTGTTCTTGCATTTAATAATTTAGTAGCAGATCCTGCATTACCTGTAATTGTTGTTTGCACAACATTAGGTGCAGCGTTACTAAATACTGTACCTGTTAGTGTTATGCCTGAACCTGCAGAGTAAGTTGTATTGGTGTTAGTAGCCTCAATAGTTACCTTCTTAAGTGCAGGGTCTAAAAGAAAACTTACATTATTACCTGGTATAAAGTAAGCAATGTCATCATTATTTTCTGCATCAAAATTAACACCATCAAAATTAAGATGCTTAAAAATTTCTTGTGAAGAACCTCTATCTGCATTTGTTAGAGTAACACTTCCGGAAGTACCACCACCACTCATTCCAGTACCTGCTAAAACAGCAGTAATGTCTCCTGCATTAGTAGTATAACCACTGTCATTAGTCCATTGGCTTATATTACCAGACTTATTGGTAAATGTCTGAGTATTAGAAGCAGTTGTTGTACCAGTGTTAGTTGTGTATCCGGCAGGATTTGTTGAGTTATATGGAGTAAATCCTAATCCTGTTGTAACATTTGCACTTGTAAGTACAAGTGTACCTCCAAGTGTTAAATTCCCTGAAGTAGTAACTGTACCACTTAATGTTAATCCACTAACTGTACCTGTCGTTCCCACACTTGTAACCGTACCAGTAGTACTTGAAGTACCTGCTCCAATAAGACTTCTTATTTCTGCTGCAGAAATTCCACTATTCAAAGATGGAGTAGAACCATTTGAAAGTATTGCAGGAACTCCTTGTAATGATGCAGCCGTTATATAGCCTGCTCCGTTAGTAATGGCATTATTATTTAAAGCAATATCAGCACTACCATTAAATGATACTCCTGCAATAGTTCTAGCAGTCTGTAAGATTGTAGCAGAACCTGCATTGCCTGATACCGTTGTCTGTACAATATTTGGTGAGGTATTACTAAATACAGTACCTGTTAATGCTAAACCTGACCCTGCACTATACGTTGTATTAACGTATGAGGTTATGTATCCTGCACCGTTAGTTAATTGATTGTTATTAGTTACATTGGTTGCACCTGCAGCAATGCCGTCTAATTTAGACTTGTCGGCACCTGTCATTACACCTGCCACTGTAGTTGTTGCTGCAGGTAATACAGCATTAGTTCCATCTGAACTATTAACTGTCAAGGTAGTAGCAGCAGTGCTTGTTGTAAGGTTTGTGCTTACGTTGGGTGCAGCATTCGTTAGAGTAACTGTACCACTTGTTCCTCCACCACTAAGTCCGGTTCCTGCAGTTACACCTGTAATATCACCTTGTGTATTTGCACTGATAGTTACAGTTTTAGCTGCAGGGTCTGTCGCAAAACTTACATTAGAACCCGGTTCAAAAGTAATAGTATCAGCATTGTTTTCTGCCTCAATTATAATACCTTCAAAAATAAACTTTTTAAAAATTTCTTGTGATGAACCTTTATCGGAGTTTGTTAGAGTAACAGTTCCTGACGTACCACCCCCACTAAGACCTGCACCTGCAGTGACACCTGTTATATCACCCGTTGAACCCGTCCCTACGGCAGTAACTCTACCGTAAGCATCAAGTGTAATAGTGTCAATTTTAGTGGTATCACCAGTTGAACCATATACACCAGCCCCGGCTCCACCAGTTGCCATGTTTATAGTCACAGAACCAGAAGTTCCTCCTCCAGTCAAGTTTGTACCTGCAACTACTTCAGTTATATCTCCTACACTAGTTGTATAGCCACTATCATTTGTCCATTGAGATATATTACCACTCTTATTAGTAAATGTCTGAGTATTACTAGGAGTAGTTGTTCCTGTATTGGTAGTGTAACCAGCTGGGTTAGTAGCATTATAAGGAGTAAACCCTAATCCCCCAGTTACGTTAGCACTTGTTAAAGAAAGTGTTCCACCTAAAGTAAGGTTTCCTGTACTTGTAACTGAGCCAGTAAGGGTTAAACCACTTACTGTTCCAGTACCACCTACAGATGTAACAGTACCTGTATTTGTAGTATATCCAGAATTATTTGTCCATTGAGATATGTCATTGCTTGCAAGTCCTAAAGTTACAGAACCAGAAGTTCCACCTCCTGTTAATTTATTTCCTGCTATAACCTCGGTAATATCTCCTTGAGGAATACTAAAAGATGTAGTTAAAGTACCACCATCTTGTTGTGTTATTGTAATTGTTTTAGTTGATGTACCTGAATCACTAAGACCAGTTACCATATTATCATATGCAGAATTAGATTCTGTTGAACCACCACCTGACCAGGTTACTGCACCACCAACAGTTAAAGCATTTGTACTGCCGTTAAATGTTAATCCTGCATCACTTGTTATATTTGAATTTGCATTCCAATAAGCAACTCTACCTGATGAACCACTACCAGTTACATTACCCACTTGAGTGTTATCTATTTTCTGCCAAGCATCTGTAGCTAAATCAGAGAATACTGCCCAATCTCCTACTTCCCAATCAGTAATACCATCTAAGTTTGTAGCACCTGCAACAGATACTATATAATAATATCCGGGTGTACCTACACCTGAATTTAAATTAGGTATATTTCCTGCTGCATCCCAAGTTCCTTGGTAACTTAGTACACCAGTTAAAGCATTATTAATAGCAGTTTGAATTTGAGCACCAGTTGCTAATACACTTGAACTACTGTTTACTACTCCTGTTACAGCAGATAAAGTAACTGAACCACCACCTACATTAGAAGAATTAATAGTTGTAGATCCATTAACACTAGTTACACCAGATGATGTAACATACCTACCATCTAAGTCAACTGTAACAGCCGATAATCCAGATCTATTTAAAGTAAGAACACCATTAGTTGTATTAAAACTTGCTGAACTTAAATAATAATTTGTATCTGTATCTGTTGACTTTATAGTTACTGTATTAGTTGGTAAATCTACAACAAAATTTACGTTAGAACCTGCATTAATATTTATAGTATCATCATTACTGCCGGCAATTATAGGTTGACCATCAAATAGAAAATTCTTAAAAATATTTTGTTGTGTACCCCTATCCGTATTGGTTAATGTTCCAGAACCCGTAATAGTTCCTCCACTCAATCCTGTACTAGTAGCAATAGATGTTACAGTACCAGTTGTAGATGAAGTTCCTGCTCCAATTAAAGAACGAATTTCAGCAGCAGTTATACCCGTATTTAAACTAGGAGTTGCACCATTAGAAAGAATTGCTGGTATTCCTGTATCTGGAGCAGTATTTGTAATAGTAAATGTACCTGAAGTAGTTATTGGACCACCAGTAACTGAAATACCTGTACCATTAGTTGCTGCAACTGAAGTTACTGTTCCTACAGTAGAAGATGTACCTGCACCTATTAATGTTCTAACTTCAGCAGCAGTAACACCCGTTGCCAAAGTTGGAACTCCTCCACCACTAAAAATACCTGGTTCTGCAAATGATGTAAATCCAGATGGGTTTGTAGCATTGTATGGTGTAAATCCAAGTCCTGTTGTTATTTGACCACTTGTTAAAGATAATGATCCACCTAATGTTATATTACCCGCAGTTGTTATAGTACCTGTTAAAGTCAAACCACTAACTGAACCTGTTCCTATAACACTAGTTACGGTACCTGTTGAACTTGACGTTCCAGCTCCTATCAAAGATCTTATTTCTGCTGCTGTTACTCCAGTAGCTAATGTAGGTGTACCACCTCCACTAAATATACCGGGTTCAGCAAACGTAGTGTAGCCAGCACCATTTGTGAGTTGATTATTATTAGTAATGCTATTATTAAATGTAACTGTTGCATTACCTGCTTGATTTAATGTTATTGCTCCACCCCCTGTTAAACCGGTTCCTGCAGCAAATGTTATTGTTGCATCACTCACCGTAGGTAATGAAGCTGCAGTTATATAAGCAGAATCATTAGTCCATTGGGATATGTTTCCTGATTTGTTTGTAAAAGTTTGTGTACCTGCTAAAGTTGCAACAGTTGCATCAATGGTAATATTATCAGCATTAGCTGTAATACCTGTTCCACCAATAACATTTAAAGTGACTGCTCCACTTGTCCCTCCACCTGTCATTCCTGAACCAGCAACAACACTTGTTATATCACCTTGAGGAATAGCTGGAAAAGTTATTAGATTACCTTGCCCATTTATATATTGAGCTGCAGTGCCTGCCATTGTTATAGCAAGAGTTCCTGAAGTACTTACAGCACTACCTGCAGTAAATGCATTACCTGCGTGAGATATTCCAACATTTGTAACTGTACCTAAATTAGATGTAAATGGTAAATCTGAAACATTTGCGTGAGCAATAGATGCATCAGCAGAATACCAAATAACTGCTGAAGGATCTATAGGAAGACCAATTGCAGGAATAGAAGAAAGAATTGCATTAGCAGTACCAATATAATCTATATCAATAGAAACAGCACCAGATGTACCACCACCTGTAAGACCAGGCCCTACAGTTACTGCAGTTATATCACCTTGTGGTATTGATGGGAATGTAGTTAAATTACCAGCTCCATTAATATATTGTCCAGCACTTCCTGCTAATGTTATAGCAATTGTACCTGTTGATGTTATTGGAGACCCTGATACACTAAAAGCATCACCAGCATGAGATGCAGAAACTGAAGTAACTCCAGATGAAGTTACATATCTTCCATCTAAATCTACGGTTAATGCAGATAAACCTAAACGGTTTAAAGTTAATATACCATTTGTGGTATTCCAAGATACAGAACTAACATAATTATTTGTATCTGTATCTGTAGCATTGATGGTGATTGTATCACCAAGCCTAACTGTACTAACATTAGTACCTCCTGTTATAGTAATTGTATCATTATTACTATTAGCAGTTGCTATTCCACCGGAATCAGCCGTTATGTTTTTGTATATAAATTGAGATGAACCTTTATCAGAGTTTGACAAAGTAATTGTTCCCGAAGTTGTAATTGTTCCTGTACCAGATAAACCATCTGATCCAGTAACAGTGACAGATGTTACAGATCCATTTCCAGTACCTGCACCTATATCTGATCTAATTTCAGCATTTGTACGGTATTTAATAATACCACCATCAGATACTAAAATTTGATTAGTATTTGTTGCAGCTTGTGTAACTCCTGTAGAAATAACACTACCTGAAACACTTATATCATCTAAAAATTTAATGGCCATTGTTTTATATTTTCTAAATTATGCTGCTAAATTATATTTTTTTTTCACAATTATTTAAAATAAAATATGAAAAGTAGTTAAAGGGGACTGCTGTTAAACAGCCCCCTCTTTACTACATTATTTATGAAACTTTAGTAATAAGTACTCTAACAGGATTAACTGGAGGAGAACTAAAGCTTATTTTAACAGTATTTACATCAGTTCTATTAACATCTGCATAAACAGTATCAAAAGTATCTAAATCATATAATTGAACAATTACATCTTGAGTATTAAGATTATGATTAACAGCTTCAACAATAAGAGTAACAGTATCAGCAAAACTGTTAGCATCAATTAAAGTATCTACTGAAGTACCAAAGTTAGTTACTTGACTTGAAGTAATTGCAATAGATTGTGCACTTCTTGCTGTAACTCTACCTTTAGCATCAGTTGTGATACTTAAAGATTGAGAAGCTGAACCTACACTACCTGCTCCTGCTCCTGTATCAGCCAAACTAACCGCACCTGCTGCAACAGTAAGTCCACCTGCAGTTGGGAAGTTTGCAATACCTTGAACAGTTGCAGTTGCAACATCAATGTTCTTGTTAATTTCAGTCCAATCTGCAGCAGTAGCTGGAGTATTGCTATTAGCAATAATCAAATCACCAACCTCTAAAGCAGGACTAAAGAAACCACCACCTGTACCGGCAACAGTAACTGCATAAGTCCAACCTTGAAGAACACCTGCTGATGGAGGTGCAGTACTTGCATCATATCCACCTTGGTAGATAAGAGCACCTGAACCTGCAAACGTTGTGTCTACATAGTTTTTAGTAGCAGCATCTTGAGCAAGAGTAGGATCAACAACATTAATAAGTTTATGCGTATCAATATCTAAGTCAGAATCAGGACTACCCCAGTAATCTAACGGTACATTACTCATTGCAACTCTACCCTGAGTATTTTGGTCTTGTAAGAATACTATATCATTATCAAAACTTATTGCAGCTAATGATGGTAATTCGTTTAAATCAGTTGTTATAGTTATTGTATCCGTAGCACTTGCCGCAGTTACAATACCTACACCACCAAGAATACTTAATGTGTTACCATTAGTAATTGATTGAGCAGCACCTGAGTCTGCTCCAACACTAAATGAACTCATTGTACCAGGAGCAACTCCATTAGAAGCAGCTGTTAATCTACCTTGAGCATCTACTGTAATAGAAGCATAAGTATAACTTCCTGCACTTACAGCTGTATTATCTAAGCCTAAAGTAATAGTAGAAACTGTACCTACAGTAGCAATTGCTGAACTAATTCCAGTGCCACCTGCAATATCAACAGTATCTCCAGTTAGAATAGAATTAGAAGTACCTGAATCTGCTGTTGCTGTCCAACTAGCATATCCTGCTGCAATAGTAGCCCAAGTATTGTCACCTCTTAAATAAGTAGTTGCACTAGCCGTTCCAGTTGCACTCAAACTATAAGTTAAGTTTCCTGAACTTGTAACAGTTCCTGCACCTGAGATAAAAGTTGAGTTAGCAGTACCAACACTTGTTACCGTACCAACATTATTAGTAAATGGTAATGCTCCTACAGTAGCTTTTTTAATAGTATTATCAGCAGCATCATTAATCCAAATTGTATCTGCTAATGTAGCATCACCAGGATACGGATCTGCAGCCAAAATTGCATTAGAATTACCTACATAAAGGATATTTACTGTTGGGGTAACACTTGCACTACCAGTAATAGTAATTCCTGTACCTCCACTTACACTAGTTACTGTACCTGCTGCTGAATCAGTAGCATTAATGGTAAGTTCTGTTGCACTTGTTCTTACAACTGTTACATTAGTACCACCTGTAATTGTTACATCATTAGTTGATGCATCACTGCCTGTTAACCTAATTGCAGTAGTTGCACTAGGAACAGCAAGTGTATACGTTGTATTAGTATCTACACCAGCAGCTAAAGGAGACCATCCTGAACCACGATAAAAATATAATAGATCATCAACCGTATTGTAATAGATCTGTCCCTCAACCGGAGCTGCGGGAGCTGCAGCTAGATTCTGAATTGCTGCAAATTGCAATTCATTCTGAGCTAAGTCAATATTGTTTAAAAATTTAATTGCCATAATGTTTGTTATTTGTTTAAGTTATTGTTTAAGTTATTTTTTAATTTAAATATGCATATCCTGCAAATGCAGTATCAAAAGTTATTGTTAGTGTATTACTATTAGTATATACAATATCTCCAACAACAACGTGATTGTTCAAATCTACTAC
>Ga0307377_10006033_pt1 | contig 12803 bp, 23 predicted proteins | sample TR3MG_FD_202535 | JGI IMG/M metagenome (GOLD analysis project Ga0307377, IMG submission 202535) | Soil microbial communities from Risofladan, Vaasa, Finland - TR-3 | ecosystem: Environmental > Terrestrial > Soil > Coastal area > Acid sulfate soil | place: Finland: Risofladan, Vaasa | collected...
AGAAAAAGAAAAATCTGCTTTTATTTACAATAGTACTGTACAAAATATCAAGAGTACACATGATGAGATGAAAGCAAATAAAAACAAAGAACAAAAAGATGAAGAAGTAAAAGAAGAAACAAAAGAACAATCCAAATAAATGTTTTAGAATAGGATTAAAACATGGCCGATGGACAATATCAAGTAACAGGTGGTTCTCTTTTATGGTCATCGTCTGATTATGGTGTTACTTGGGGTTCTGATAAATCTGGATCGTGGAGAGCTCAAGCTTTATCATTGACTGGACAATATCAAACAATATGTGATGCTGGATCAGTTGGAATTTATGATGGAGAAATATGGACATCACCCGATTATGGTGCAAATTGGAATCTAAATGCAACATCAAAAAGATGGCTTGATGTAGCAGTATCTGCAACTGGTCAATATCAAACAGCTGTAGATTATGGATTGCCATTAACAGAAGGCAAGATCTATGTTTCTTCAGATTTTGGTGTAACATTTGTTGAAAAAGGAAGCCTTGGTAGATGGTCTGAAATTACAATGGATTCATCAGGTCAAAATCAAATTGCAACAAATATTGCTGGAGATACATATGATTCATCTGATTATGGACAAACATGGGCTCAAAGAATTACTGGATTAGTATTGGCCTTCTTGCGTGTATCTTCAACAGGGCAATATCAAACAGCAACTGTTGTAAATCCAGGTGGGAGTATTCAAGTATCATCAGATTATGGAGCAACTTGGACAACAAAACTAGCAGGAATATCTGCATATGGCATATCAATGTCACTGACTGGACAATGGCAAACACTTACTGGTGATGATGGATGGATTTATGTTTCAGATGATTATGGTGCCACTTGGGCTCAAAAATTATTAGTAGTACGTTCTGGACTTGGTGGACAGTGGCTAAAATGTGCAACGTCAGGTGATGGCAAATATATGTCAGCACTAGATGATTGGAATTATTCGACTCCTAATAATGGTAGCATTTATGTTTCTTCAGATTATGGTGAAAATTGGGGTTTTGATCCAACCTATAGTGGTGTAAGTCGTACAGGAATTGCGATGTCACGACTAATTCATAATCTTGCTGTTACATATAATGGTAATGGAAGCACTGGTGGAACTGAACCTGTTGATACTATTTTATATGAGTGGCTAGATACTGCTAATGTTCTTGGCTTAGGAGATCTTGTTAAAACTGGAGAAGGACTTACACACTGGAATACACAAGCAGATGATGGAGGAACTGATTATGATCCATCTGATACACTTATAATGACTCCTATCGGTATTACTTTGTATGCTATATGGGCACCAGATACTAATACTATAACATATGATGGTAATGGTGAAAACAATGGTTCTACTGTTGATCCCAAAGTATATAACGTTGGAGACACTGTAACTGTAATATCTAATGGATTTGTAAAAGATTTTTATGATTTTGATGGATGGAACACAGCAGCAGATGGTTCAGGAACAAGTTATGATCCAACTGATACATTTGCATTTTCAGCACCTGATATTTTGTATGCTCAGTGGGCATATATAGGATATACAAGAGGTACTGGAGCATGTGGTATTGATGGTGTTCCTCATGTGTTTAAAGAATATGGTAATAATTTTCCGTATGGAATGTCACCACTATACAAAGATGATGGTCAAGAATGTACCTATATTCCAAGACATGAACTTGCAATGATGAAAGAATGGCCTGTTGAAATTGACAAAGATGTGGACATTTGGTCTTAAATTGGAGTAACAAAAATGGCTGATGTTACAAGACAAAACTTTGCCGTAATTGGTAAAAACCTAGATATATGTGAGGACTTGGCAAAAACATTACTTAGTGAATTGTTTCCTGAAACTTCAATATATTTGCTTGAATATTTTGAAAGGCTATTTGACTTAAAATCAGATGGTGATCTTGAAGCAAGAAGAAACAAAGTAATTGCAGCACACAGACAACGAGGTGGCCTAAACAAATTATATTTTGAGAATATAGGTAATGTAATGGGTGACAGAGCAATTGATCCATATACTGTTTCAATTGCTGAAGGTGTTGATCCAAATCCATTTATTATTCACACATATAGTCCAATTTCTTCACCAACTGGACCAGCCACATTGTTACCAGGCTTGTTATATGATCCACCATTTGCTGACTCGTGTTACAATATTACAGTTACTGTAACCGGCGTAAGTGGACCTGAAAATGAACTTGAAGATTTATATAATAAAATAAAACCGGCATGGACAGTTTGGAGCTATGTTTACGTTTAGTAATAATAATATTAAGAGAGGTAAATACTTATGGCTAAAACGAATTTTAATGATGATAGTTGGTTAACACCTACTTTTATGGACACATTTTTTGGTACTGATGCAGTTACAGGCCATACTCATGACCAATTAGATGCTGACGGAAGTGCTCCTAAAATTCTCCTTACAACAATGGTAGCTGATTATATTGAAGGAAGTTTCAATGTAACATGTCCAATTCCTTATGCAAATGCTCCGACTACTGTCACAATGAAATATGTAAGAGTGGGTAATATTGTCACAGTAAGTCTCCCAAATGGCCTTTTTTGTCATAGCACTGCTAACGATGAAATGCAAATAGAACCTACTTCTGGAACATGGGATCCAAACGTTGTTCCTGCTTATGCTCAGTTTTTAGGAGGCATTGGTTTATCTACAGAAACAGTGGCAGGTTACTGGAAAACTGGAGCAGTTTCTATCCCTGCTGATAATACTTCTAATTGGGTTTTCTGGATACCTGATGCTAGTAGTATTTTACAAACCACTGGATTTGGATTTAATCAATCACCACCAAAAGGATTACACGTTCAGTCTTGGACATACCAAATTACTTAATCAAATTAACTAAAGGAGAAATAATGTCAATTAATCAAATTCTTATGATGGCAAAATCATACAATAGAATTTCTGCTGTCTATAGTACACTTTCCGTTGGTCAAAAAAAGGTCATGGAAAAAGATTTGCTTGAGGCACACAAAGTATTAGAAGAAACACTTGAAAAACATATCGGTGAAATTGTAAAAAAAGAAATCAAATTTGCATTCAAAAAATTTGATGAAGAAATTGAAAAACGTGTTGAAAAAGCAGTTGCAAAAACTATTTCAATGGCAACAATAAAATAAAAAAGTATGAATAGCACAAAAACAAAACCTGTAAATAGTGGTCAATTTGGACCTAGAAAGGGAACACCATACAAGAAAAGTGCAAAAAAACAACCAAAAAAATATACAAAAGTAAGCAAGAGAGATTTTCTAAAAATTTTAAGTGATAATCATGGTGTCGTAACAACAGCATGCAAAGAAACTGGACTTCCTCCAGATTGGTTCTCAACATGGTATAAAACATCTTCTCTATTTAAAAGACGTGTTGATAATATTCAAAATGAAGTGATAGATTATGTTGAGGAAAAATTGTTAAAAGCCATAGAAGAGGGAAATATATCTGCTACAATATTCTATATGAAATGTAAGGGACGTGAAAGAGGATATGTTGAAAAAAGTGACCGAGAAATAAGTGGAGCAATTGAATTAAAAATTACCAAAACTATAATTAAAGGGAAGTAAATTTTGGTAGCAACAATAACTGGCGAACCTTTAGACATTGCCTACACACAAAAGCAAGATCTTATTTACAATAGGCATCCAAAAAATTATCAATTTGTTTGTGTGCCTAAAGGTAGAAGATCTGGTGGTACTAATGGTGCTGTGAATTATGTTATAGAACAATGTTGTAGTGAGAAACGCTTACATATTTTATGGACAGATACAGTTCAGGCAAATTTACCACCTTTATATAATAGATATTTTTTTCCAATTTTGAAACAACTTAAAAGTAAACTATATAGTTATAATGCATCATCTCATGAACTAAAATTATTTAATAGTGTTGTATATTTTAGGAGTGCTGAAAGACCTCAATCAATGGAAGGATTTGCCTTTGATCTAATAATTTTGAATGAAGCTGGGATCATACTCAAAGGATCAAAAGGACGCAATTTATGGTTTAACACTCTGTATCCAATGGTATTAGATTATAATGCAAATGTATTTTTTGTAGGAACACCAAAAGGAAAGAAAAAACGAAAGAACGAATTTTCAGAAACAGGTCAAACTCTATTCTATGAACTTTGCCTAAAAGGGTTACATAGTGAAGACAAAAAATGGATAACCGAAGAGATGACAACTTATGATAATCCATTTTTAGACGAAGAATCAATTGCTGAATTAGAACAAGATGTACCATTTTATATTAGAGACCAGGAAATTTATGGAAAATTTCTAGATAGAGGTGATGAAGAGATATTTCATTTGGAATGGTTTAAAACAACAGCAAATAAAATTGACACTTTTAATATTAAGAGACTAATTTTAAGTTTGGACACTGCATTTAAAAAGACAGATATATCAGATTATAGTGCATGTGTTGCAATAGCAGAGACTCATGCTGGAATGTATTATATAATAGATATGTTTAATGAGAAATTGGAGTTTCCAGAACTAATTGAAAAAACTAAAGAATTTTTAGAATTTCATCCTAATGCAAATTATATTGTTATTGAAGACAAGGCATCAGGACAAAGTTTAATTCAGGTACTTAGAAGAGAATTAGCAATTCCTATAAAGGGAATAATACCAACAATAGACAAATTAGCAAGGGCTTCTTCATGCTCTTTGCTTTTTGAAAGTCAAAAGGTAATGTTATTTGAAGCACCATGGAACAAAGAATTAATAGATCAAATGTGCTCATTTTCTGGCAATTATGATACATATGATGATATTGTAGATTGTGTATCTCAAGGTCTTAATTTTCTTTCTTCAACAAGCTCAACAAATTCAAAAGGCATAGTAAGAAGAAAAGTACTTTATAACTCTAAATCGCTGGCTAGATATTAAAATGATTGAAGTCAAAATAATAGACCCTATTGGTGGTGCAAGTGAAGGACCAACTCCATTTGACAACTTAAATATAACATCCATCTATGAAAACATAAGTAGTACATTTAGTGTAAGGCTACTTGATACCAAACTAGTTGTAAGAACAGGATATTGGTTAAATGTCATAATAGATGGAACACTAAGATTTCAAGGATATATTGATTCTGTATCAAAATCATTTTCATCAGCAGGATATACAATTACATTAAATGGAAGAGATGCAACAGCATTGCTAATTGATGCATATTGTAATGTTTTTAAGGATTATACATTTGACAGTTATTCTGCAACACTTTCAGGTGGTATAAAAATACACACATTAATTGAAGAATTAATAAATCAAACCAGCTTCTTAAGCAATTCAAAAGTAATAGAAGAAACAGTTGATGATGAATATGATGAAGATGAAATTAAGGTTAGTGATTCTGCAAATAAAGCTATACAATATGATGATTTTACCGGTGCATTAAGAAACGTATTGAAAGAAGAAGGTGTATCACAAGATTATATTGATTTGTATGCAGGAGGTACACTTGCATCAGCAAGAGAAAAAAAGGCTAAAGAATATAAAGCAAATACTGTATACAAAAGAGTAGTTAAGTTTTCAGATGAATTCGAAGAATTGCCAGTTATACAAGCAAAAATAGCTATTGGAAACAAGGTCTGGGCAAAGATTCAAGAAGTACTGACAAATACAAAGTTTGAAGCTGCAATGTTCAAAGAAAACATATTATATTTTGGTGACCTTAAGAAAATAAGGTATGAAAAAACAGCTTATGATATAGAAAACCTTAATATCTATTCAAATACTAAAAACAAAAACGCAGCTATGCCATTAAGTGGTTCACAACAAGAATCAATATCAAATAGATACAATGTTATAAAAATATATAATGAACAAGATGTTTCATATTCAACAGCTAGTGCAAAAAGTGAAAAGAACAAAAATATTGCTACAATTGTAGACAACACTGCTGGAAGAAGCATGATGATGGTTGCAAGATCTACATCAAAAAAATATATTGAAGAAGGTATAAAACTTCGTGAAGATCAACGATATTTAGGATTAAAATTAAACTATGTTTTTCAAGGATATTTAGCACCTGATGGTAGACCCTGGGAAATAAACAGAAATTGTAATGTTTATGACGAAATTATGCGCATAATTGGTATATATGTTGTTAATGGTGTTTCTTTAAAATATTCAAGAAATGGTGGAACTACAACAGAAGTTACTTTATCTAATGAAAGACTAACAGCAAGAGCAATATAATGAATGTGATAATACATAGTACCGAAGAAAGTGCTGAGTTTATGCAAAAACTGTTTTCAACAGATACAACTGTTGTGAATAAATTCTCAAAAAGACCAATTATTGGCAATGTTGGTTTTACTTCACTTGCACCTGAAGGTTCTTTGGGAGTTGTTATAAAAGACGGCGATAATTACACATGCATAGCATCAGAATCATTAGATCGCCCACTTTTGTCAAATGCTGGTGATGCAGCTGTTTATTCATCAGAAACAGTTTTTATTAAGGTACTAGCAAACGGTGAAATAACTATTGAAAATAATAATAACTCTATAACGTTAAAGGCAAACGGTGACATTGAGATTGGCAATGCAAATTTAGATAAATTGGTAAAAAAAGCTGTATTGACCACACTAGCAGCACATACGCATCCTGTATCAGGAGCAGTTGCTGGTATATCTACTGATGCAGGAATGATTGCATTACCAACAGCACCAGGTAATTTTACACAAAATACAGAGGCTGACTAGTAATTAACATATAGGAGTATAAAATATGGCACGCAAAAACAGGCATTACCAAAAAAATGTGTATCAAGATATTAAAAATGCTAAAGAAAATGAGAGTAAATTCAATATTGTTGATGCCTCTGGTAATATTGCTAGTCGTGAAGCTTCTATTGATTATTACTCATTATTCAACCAATTACCCAACCCTGATCCAATCTTAAAAAAATTAGGGATTTCCATAAAAATATATGATGAACTAAGATATGATTCTAGAGTTTCTGCAGTCATTGGCTCCAGAAAAGCTGCTGTCTTAAATCAAAGATGGGAAATTGTAAATGACAAAGATGACTTTTTCCAAAACATATTCTCAAAATACAAAATGCATAATGTTGTTGGACAAATCTTAAATGCGCCTCTTTATGGTTACCAAGTAATGGAAATAATATGGCAAAAAGAAGGAAACAACCTTATTCCCATAGAATTTATTGGCAAACCTCAAAGATGGTTCAGATTTGATACCGAAAATAGACTAAGATTTCTAACAAAAGCTGATCAAACAAACGGTGTTCTTCTTCCTGACAATAAATTTGTTGTAGCAACAAGTGATGCGTCGTACGATAATCCGTATGGGTATGCGGTTTTGAGTGCTGTATTTTGGCCTGTTTCATTTAGAAAAGGTGGATTCAAATGGTGGACAATATTTGTTGAAAAATATGGTATGCCTTTTATCAAAGCTGTAGCACCAAGTGGAACAAAACAAGCAGAAATAGAAGATCTTGCTGACAAATTAGCTGACATGGTGCAGGACGCAATCGCAATTGTCCCCGAAGGATATACAGTTGATATTGTTGAAGCCTCAAAATCATCTTCAAGTGATGCATACAAAACATACATTGATCAAGCAAATACTGAGATAGCAATAGCAGTTCTTGGGTCAAACCTAACAACTGAAATTCAAGGCGGTTCTTTTGCTGCATCAAAATCATCAATGGAAGTTAGATTTGACATCACCGACGGTGATACCAGAGTAGTCGAGGATGCATTTAATGAATTAATAAAGATTACCTATAAAGTAAATTTTGGAATAGCACCAGAGTATCCTAGATTTAACCTATACGTAGAGGATAGTGTGACTACTGAGCAAACATCACGAGACAAAGCACTATCAGAACTTGGTCTAGTTTTTACATCAAAATATATTGAAAGAACATATAATTTGAACTCAGATGACTATACATTTAAAACACCAATACCAACAGGTGGAGAAGAAACAAAACCGCCCTTAGAAATAACAAAAGATGAATAAAGCAAAAGTCAATATTGAAGTAGATTATTCCAGTGTGGAAGACGCACTGAATGATGTTGAGAAAGAATTGGCAAATCTCCCATGGCTGGAGATGGGTGAAAATATCAAACAATCAGTATTTCAAAACTTTGCTGTTGGAGGTAGATATAGTTCTTCATCTTCTCCAATCGGGGGACCAAGAAAATGGGCGCCGCGTGAAGAGAGTCAACCATGGCCCACATTAAAGAAGACAGGCAAATTGATGCTTGATACCTATGTGACAGCGTTGAATAACGGGATAATTTTGGGTAATCGCGGAAATGACTACAATGCAGCTGTTAATTTTGGTATTCCTTCAAGAGGTGTTCCTCCAAGACCATTTTTAGTAATACAACCAGAAGACCTTAAAAAAATTGAGGATACAATCTCCTCAATAATAGAAAACATTGCTGACAAATCCAAATAGTTATTTTTTCCTGAAATCTTTTTTGAGCAAGTTGTATTTTCCTTCTTTTCCACTTCTTAAATAGAGGTCATTATCTTTAATCATAAATGCTCTGTTGTCAAATCCATAGGGAATATACTCAACATTGTCTTTTTTTTGTGTCACTCATTTAATCTCCTTATTTAAGTTTTTGCATTTTTACGTATCTAAAGGTCTCTACCAGTTTTATCTATTATTATATAACATATGCTTCCAATTATAAAATACGCTATTGCTGGAGACAAGATAATAATAATTCCTTGAAAACTTTTAGGATTAAATAACATATTAATAAAATGAGTATAAAACATAGCACAAAATATAAATAATATTTGTATAGCAATAATAATTGTACTAAGATTTTTCCAAATTTTATAAATTTTCAACATTTTATTTAACATTGTGTGCCTCCTGTTTAAATTAAATTTCATCTCATCTCATCTATTAACATATAGTAGGTCATTTTAGGTGGATCATACTTACATTAGTTATTTTTCAGGAGCATTACGCTCAAGGAATTTCTCATAGTCACCTTTTTTGCATTTGTGACCAAAAGTATAAATACGTTCAGGCATGAAGTTTGGTTTATCTATAATTCCATAACATTCTGCACACCTATCTTTTTCTATATTGAATGATGTTTTGCATGATGCACAGAATTTGCCCTTGAGTCTCTTTTTTTCTTGTTCAATTTTAAATTGGTAATATGTTTTTGGTTTATCTTTTATTGGTTTCTCTGACGACATAACGATCTAGTCCTTTTATTTTATGGTAATATCCAGAACTTCCATTAGCATTTAGAATATTAACTAATCTTCTAGCAACTCTTTCAAATTTGACAATAGAAACAAGGGCTGAACTATAAAAAATTTTGCGTTTTTTGAATATACTATTGAATGAAAAAATTAATACAAAATCTTTCATAATAACCTCCTACTCATTGTTAATTATTTTGCATGCCTCTTTAAATTCTTCAAATGCTAACTCAATATCTTTAAAACTTACTTTTTCCAAAGATATTCCTGAATCATCTTCTAAATTAGTAATACCTTCTTCAACCATCTTGCAAAATTCTTCTTTGTCGTTTGTTTTCATTATTATTTCTCCTTTATATATGTGAAATTATAAGAAGAATAGAACGTTTAACAAAGTTAAATAAAAATATTTTTATCAATGGAAAGTTTTCAAAAAAAAAGAATATAATACTAATATATATGAATATAACAAAAGGATAAAAAATGAGTCATAAAATTGATGTTGAAAAAAATTGCACAACCTGCAAATGGGAAGAAAATCAACAAATGGAATATCCTTGCAAAAATGCTGTTGAAATATATGGTATTTGCAATGCATGGGAAGAAAAAACAAATGAAGATGAAGAGTATGACTAAAGAACAGTTCGAAAAACAATATGCTAAGAATTCAAATATGACAGTAGAACAACTTCATAAACTAGGTTTGCGTGCTTTACCATGTATATGTAATTATGAGGATTGTAAAGGATGGCAAATGCGTTCAAACAAACCTGAAATAATAGATGAACATAATAGATTTGCTGACGGTCTAATTTGTGAGGACTTGAGAATAGATTTAATGCCAAGTAAATTACCAAAAAATTGGAGGACAGATGGAACATTCTAATAATATTGTTGTTGAAGAGAGACCAAATGATACACAACCTGGCGATGTGACAAATTGCATAAAAAGATATCAACTTGCATCAACATTTTGTGAAGACAAATTTGTGCTCGATTATGGGACAGGGTATGGATTTGGTTTAAATACCCTATATAAGAATAATGTAAAAGGCACGGGTACCGATATTTATGCAGATGTTATAACAAAAGCAAGACATAAATTTCCAATGTGCAATTTTATGCATAAGGAATTAAAGGATATTGATCTTTCTATATTTGATGTTGTAATTTGTATGGAAGTCATCGAACATTTGGAAAATGAAGATCTTCATATTTTATTAGAAACATTTAGCAAAAATGTGCCTGAGATTATTGCTTCCACACCAAATGGTAATTTTTTCAAATACAAACCAAAAACAAAAGCTGAACGCAAAGGATATCACGTACAACATTTTGAATATATAGAACTGGAGAAACTATTCAAACAATACTATAAAAATGTTGAAGTTGTTGGTATGGCATTTGACAGTAATCCTGCAGTGAATCGATTTACTGGGTTTTTCGTTTATGCGAAAGGAAAAATTTAATGTCAAAAAAAATAATCAGTCATCGTGAAAGAGGTACAGTTGTATTGGTAGACGATAGTTATTTTTTTGTGCCAAAAGATCAAAATGAAGATGAGGAAGAACAGGATATGCTTGAATTTATATAAAGGAGTGTGAAAATGTGTGAACCAGGAATTCCAATAAAACAAGATTTAATTCTTCTTAAAAATGTAAATTATTTTGGAAGAAAGATACAAAAAGGATCAACATTCAAGATGGATAATAACACAAAAGACTTATATACACTATGGGAAAATAATAAAGGTATTTTGATGCATTGTCCAGCCGTTAAAATTCATTTTACTTCTATAAATGATGAGTATTTTGTAAAACAATACGAAAATGGGGAGAAATAAAATGCCTGAAAAAAGATGGTTCCTAGTTAAATTCACAAATGGAAGACCAGAAATAGTATCACAATTATACACAGAATATGAAGATGCGAAGCAAGCCTGGGATTGTAATGAAAATACTACAATTTGTGAAACAATTTATGGATAGGATATTTAAAAATGGACCTAGGGTAACTAGTACCCTAAGTCCTCATTACTAAACTATACAGCACATGACCGCACAGTACATTACATTACAACACAGCACAGCACAGCAATTTTTTATATCAAATTAGCATAAATCTTCCATAGTTTCCACCTTGTTGTGGCCTGAAATCACCCATACCAAAATATGTACCAATCCATTCCATTACAGTAACAAGACAATCTTCTGAAATTGCTTCATCAATTATTACAAATTTAATTGTTGATTCCCAGTCTGAAATCATTGGTCTTGTACATGGAATAGACTTACCACGTTGAGGAGATACTATACAACGAAATGGTAAAAGGTGCTTTTCTTTTATGACCTTTTTATCATTTGTAATTTCAGAATCTTCAATTAGCACACCTGAAATAAAGTAAGGAAGCATATTATCATTTTTACTACGTGATCCAGGAGGTTGAATTGGAAATTTGCCTCGTCTTTGTGAAGCTTTTAGTAAACCTTTTATCCATTCTCCTGGAATTATAACATTACCATTATCATTATAATGTGCTTTCTTTTTCCAAATACGTTTTTCTCTATCCTCATATGATTCACCTCTTTGTTTATCCAATTCTGGATCATCAAGACAATCCAACATGAAATTTCTACGATTTTGTAACATTGGTGAAATACCTTTTATTTTTATAGCAACATTATTCGGTTTCATATAGTTATTCCTTTTCTTTCTTTTCATTGTAATCTAATAGCTTACGAATTACTTCAGTATCGGTGATATTAGGTTGATTATTTGTTTTTGCTAATAGTTTTTTGTCCTCAACAGTTTTAAAAACAACTGTCAAAATGCCAACTTTGCATCTTTCAGACAACAACTTATTTTGATCAACAACTGAAAGATCATTAAAATGAGACATGCCAGCACTAAGAATCTTAAAGCTTTTGTCAACAGCATTTTTGCTTTTACGTTTCCATTTAATGCCTTGTTTGGTAAATTCATCAGAAGATGTTACCTGATATCCTTCACCACGAACTGAACTTATAAATCGTATAGGAACATGGTCCTTCTTATCTGATAGCAACCTTTTCCTTAAACCGGAAATTATTGAAGAATCTTCTCTCACGTCAACTCCATTACAGAGACTTTTCAATTCATTCCATGTTAACAGGTAACCCAGCTCAGATGATTCTATGAATTTTACCAATCCATCTAGATCAACGTCTGGAGTTGTGCTCTTTTTTTGAAATGTCATAAGGTTCCTTTCTTAAAGTTTGAGTTTTAAAAAGTGGACCTAGGATAACAAGTATCCTAAGTCCCATTACTATACATTACTGGACAATACAATACATAACAGTACATAACATAACAACACAGTACACTACATCATATACATCATCTAAATTATAAATCATTTCAGTTTAAAAGTGGACCTAGGATAACAAGTATCCTAAGTCCCATTACTATACATTACTGGACAACACAACACAGCACAATACAGCACATCACTTGACAACATAATAATAATTTTTAATATCTTGAGTTCTTAC
>Ga0307377_10006034_pt1 | contig 12800 bp, 10 predicted proteins | sample TR3MG_FD_202535 | JGI IMG/M metagenome (GOLD analysis project Ga0307377, IMG submission 202535) | Soil microbial communities from Risofladan, Vaasa, Finland - TR-3 | ecosystem: Environmental > Terrestrial > Soil > Coastal area > Acid sulfate soil | place: Finland: Risofladan, Vaasa | collected...
GTTAACTAGCCTGCTGCCCGAGGCAACTCGGGTGGCAGGCAGACCAGGATACGGGGAGGAAAGTAATGCCAGTAAAAACATATAACAATATAGTCGAGGCAAACCTAAAGACTTGTATGGGTAAAGCCTGGGGGAATATAGCACGGGTTGGTGGGGTAGCTGCTGGTCCGGTTGGTCCGGTGCTTGAAAAAGTTTGGAGGGAGATTATACCACAAGACTTAGACGGGACTGCCTCCTGGCAAGACTTGAAATTTAGTCAAACAGCGCAGTATGGCATAGTAGTTCACGACGCAGGATACATATATGTCACATCAGATTATGGAGCGTCGTGGACAAGAAAAGATACTGCCCGGTCGAACGGTTATTTCTATGCTGCCGGAATAAGTGATGATGGTTCGAAAATGGTGGCGTGTGAGTATGGTGGTAGGATATTTGTGTCGTCGGATTACGGCGGGACTTTTACGGAGTCGCGGCCAAACGGTGATGCAAGTTTTTATTGGATTATAGCTTCAATAAGTAGGGATGGTAGTACCATATTAGTAGCTGAAGATTATGGCGCAGTATGGGTTTCAGCAAATACAGGTTCAACTTGGACGGAAGTTTATCCTACGGGAGCACCTCTATATGATGCATGGTTTAGAGGAGAGGTCGGGACTGATGGACAATTTATGCTTATAGCTATGAATCCGGGAAGATTGTGGCAGACGTTTAATGGTGGTACTAGTTGGTCGGAACTGAGGTATGACGGTGATAGGAACGATGCCATTGAGGGTATAGGTATAAACGGGGATGAACAGACTATTCTTGTTTGTGATAGAGGAGGCGGGAGTCCTAATAGGGCGTACTTATCTGTAAATGGTGGAACAAGTTTTACAGAGGTTCAGCCGAATGGTGACGTAGGTATGTCTTGGTCTGATGCTGCTGTAAGTATTGATGGAAAGGAAATGATTCTTGCTGCAGGTTTTACAGGAGGAGTTTGGACATCATTGGACAGGGGAGTTACTTGGACAGAGGAGGCCCCGTTTGGAACTCTTGATGGGTACTGGCAAAAATGTAGTATGAGTGGTGATGGTAAGACTTTCGGGGCTTCAACTGGTAGAGGTTATATAGCACAATTCAAAGTACCAGAAACGTCAGGATGGTATGAACTACGGCCACGAGGATACGATATAAATGCTGGTTGGGAACAGGTTGCTATGTCTGCTAACGGGCAGTTTATGTCAGCTGTTGAGGCTGGTGGACGGGTGTATGTATCAAGTGATGGTGGAGTAAACTATTGGGAAGTTCGTCCAACGGGCGACCAGGGTGATGACTGGGAATTGCTGGCTACTTGTGAAGGACAAACGCCTACGAACTTTACAACGTTGGTAGGTGATTACTACGGGAGATTGCATGTTTCGCATGATGGGTTTAACGTTTGGGAAACACAACCTGCTGGTGATGTTAATCAACAATGGAATAGGGGTGCAGTAGGTAATCAAGGGCAGACAATGTTAGCGGGTACAGATGGTCAAAGATTATGGTTATCACTTAACGGAGGCGGAAATTGGACAGAGGCGCAGCCGGAGGGTGCTGTAAATAAGTCGTGGTATACGGTTCAGATGACACAAGATGGCACTAAAATGTTAGCGGCTGCTTATGGTGGTAGAGCATGGTTATCAACGAATTCTGGTACTAGTTGGGCAGAACTGCAGCCATTAGGTGATGTAAATGGGGATTGGTATTCGGGATGTATAAGTCCCGATGGTCAAATTATTATGCTAGGTGCATATGGCGGGCGTATATGGCGTTCGACAAATGGTGGAACAAGTTTTGCAGAGGTTCGTCCTAAAGGTGATGTGAATGGGAATTGGTATTGGATAACCGGCTCAGCTGATGGGTCTATGTATTTAGCATTAGATGTTTACGGGAGATTGTATAAGTCAGTAGATAGTGGTGCTAATTGGGCAGAAGAGCAACCTGCAGGAGCTGCTAATAAGGTTTGGTATTGTGCTGCTTCGTCCGCGGATGGCTCGAAGCAGGTAGCGATGGAATATGATGGGAGAATATGGGAATATAAGACAATAGCATAGGTAATAGGAAAATAAGGACGTTGTTCATAGTCCTGTAAAAGGGGGAGTAGAAGATGAGGAAATTAGTTATTGGTTTAGTTATTGTTTGTGTAGCACTTATGGGATGGTCACAGCAAGCAGAGGCAAGGCACAGAAGTAAATCAACGACAACGGTTATTGAAGCAACCGATTCGCATGATGTTCTTGGGGCAAAAATTGATGCTCCTAATTTAGTAAAGATTGCAGAAGATTGGAATCTAGGTGTTGAAGGTGGAAAAGATATTCTAAAGGATGTCCTCTACTCTGGAACAAGGGAGTTTGTTGAGGCTGACAGAGGTTACTTCGCGTATGTGAAAGTAACTTATACGGGATGTCTTTTAGGGTGCAAAGAAAAAGTTCAAGAATAATAGAAAAATATACAGGACTATGAACAATGGCTTCTATAATAACTAGGGACAAGAAATTAGATAGAAAACCGAATCCGAAAAAGCTTAAGATGACAAGTGAGGATACGTTTGTTATAGAAGCCGACGGAGGGAACAGATTCGAGGGGAGAATTACAGACCCCAAGGTTCAGAAAAAGACAACATTGATGGTGAGTGCTGGAATATGCTTTAAGGATTGTGCTAACCGTTCCGTAGAGATGTGTGATAGCTGTTTACGGTTCTCTAATTTTGAGGCAAATTAAGATGAGAAAGAAAATTACAACAGGAGGGGATATGCAAACAAAAATGGACTTCTTCGTTCCCATTAGTAAGTTGAATGAGGAAGAAAGAATGGTTTATGGGGTTGCCACTTGTTCAAAGTTAGACAATCAGAATGAGATTGTTGATTATGAAGCGACGAAAGAAGCATTGAAAGATTATTCGCAGTGGCGGAATATTCGTGAGATGCATAAGCCAAGCGCGGTTGGCACTGCTCCTGTTCTAGAGTTGAGGGACGGCAGTCAAGAGTTATATATTGGTGCTAAGATTGTTGATGAGGCTGCTTGGGAAAAATGTAAAGAAGGGGTGTATAAAGGCTTCTCAATTGGTGGAGAGGTACTTGATAGGAAGATTGAGTTGGATAAAGCTTCAGGTAAGCCGGTGAACAGAGTTACAAAGTATATGTTAAATGAAATATCTGTTGTAGATAGACCAGCGAACCCGAATTGTAGATTCCAAACGGTTAAGAGAGATACTTCGGTTCATATTGTTACGGTATCGGATGACCCTCTTAAGACGGAGAGTGCAAGAGTTATGGAAAAAGCTCTTGTGTTAGCAAAGCGTACATTAACTAGGGAAGAGCTTGAAGGATTACCAGATGAAGACTTTGGCTTGATTAAAGTAACTGCCGATGGTGATACCCTAATTAAGCACCGTTCGTACCCAATGCCTGATAGAACACACGCAATCAACATGATACGTAAAATGGTTGGATGCGATGAGTTAACCCACATTGACAAGGAACGGATTCACGATACAGCCCTAGCTGTTTTGGGTAAGAAGCATAAAGAAAGAGAATGTCCATATTGTATTGAACAGGGATTAAAAGGAGGTGTTGCAGTGAAAAAGATGAAGAAGTTTAAAAAACAGACAGTTACTGTTACTGACGAGCCAGAAAAGAAGACCGTGACAGTTGATAACGGTGCACCGGCTGATAGTATTGATGATAAAGCAACCGTTGATGCTAATCTTTCGGACCAGAAGGCTCCAAATAAAGCTCCGATAACAGTAGGAGATACGCCTGCAGAAAATCAAAAGAATATTGATACCATTGCAGGTACAGGCGTGGATGACGAACCGTTTGAAGTTGGGGCGGGAGTTCCACCTAACGCTAAGGAAGAAGCTACAGATGAAGAAGCACCTAGTCCTATCGACGTTAAGTTGGACCGTATCATTACACTTTTAGAGAGTGTAATGGGTATGGAAGAGGCCGAAGGTGACGAAGAGGCCGAGATAGAATTAGAAGAGGTTGATGAAGAAGGGGAATTGGAAGACGATGAGATGGATGAGGAAGGTGAAGTGGAAGACGAAGAGATGGATGAAGAAGGTGAAGTAGAAGACGAAGAGATGGACGAGGAAGGTGAGGTTAAAGACGAAGAGATGGACGAGGAAGGTGAGGTTAAAGACGAAGAGATGGACGAGGAAGGTGACGTTGAAGATAAGGATATGGATGAGGAAGGTGATTCAGACTTGAAACCAGCAATAGAGGTTGAGGATGAAAAAGCCGAGAAGATGGGAAAACGCCTTAAGTTTAAGTTGAAGAAGGCTGGCTCCACTCACTCCAACAAGTTATTGAAACGGTTACAGAGCAGAGTAAAAGCGATTGTAGAACCTATTGCTAAAGAGAATAGGCTTCTCCGACGTAAGATAGAAAAAATGGAAAAACAACCGCTACCTCGTAAAGGGGCGTTAAGCAAGTCTCAGAAAGCAGAGAAGATCGAAAAGTATCAAGAGATGTCGTTAGAGAAAAGTGAAATTACCTTTAGCAAGTCCTTAAGAAAAGATATTGCTAAAGCAAGTGATATGCGGAAGAGTGGTAAAGCCTTATCCGCAGACGAATCTACCTTCTGCCAGCGTGTGGCTGAACGGATGTTAGAGGAGAAACTCTCCCGATAAAGGAGAAAGACAAATAACTAGGAAAGGAGGAATAATACTATGTTTTTTAATCCACAAACAATTGACCGAGCAATCGGTGACATCCAGAAAGCAATTGGTAGCATAGACGTTGACGGCTTGCTTTTGGTCCGGGAGGACCTTCAAGCAGAGTTAGCAATTATGGCTCCAACAGATACTCCGGTACGAAATCGTTTGAATCGTATTCAGGGTAACGGTAAAGCACACGCTTGGTATCAGCTTACACCAACCGTTGCGACGGAAGGTTTGTTCTTAGGAACAGCCCCGTCAAATGCTTTCTTTGAAAGAGGTGGATTGCCAAACGCAACTCAAGCATCATATAAGTACAAATCAGCTCCGTATGTGTCTTTAGGCGATATGATTGTTGTATCGTTCTTCGACCAAATGGCTGGTGCGACATATGCTGATGTTAAGAAATTGCAAACAAAGATTAAGATGATTAACACTGCTCTAATCGAGGAGTGGGCAATTATCAACGGTGATTCAGCCGCTAATCCTTTGCAGTTCGATGGGTTGTTAAAGCAAATCACTTCTAATACAGTTGATGCGTTAGGTGCTCCTTTTGAATTGGAGCAGTTAACAGCACTTATGCAGAAAATTACATTAGTCGGCGGCAAACCACAGGCAGCAGTTATGTCTTACAGAGATAATCAGAGATTCTCTTCTGAAATTCTATCTTCGTATTACAGATTGTTCCAAGCTGGTGCAGGCGCTTTAGCTGATGTACCTGCTGGTGTTGCTATTACTAAATGGGTTTCCCCATTTGGAACTATCGATATCATTGGAAGCCGTTTCTTACCGAACACGGGAGTAGCAGGAGACATTATCATCATCGATGATAAGACTGTTCTCGACGACGGTAATGCAGTTCAGATGGTTGACCTTATGCCTATTAGCAGCATTGATTTAGCGTTGCTACAGACAGCATACAGAACGATTATCGCTGAGTTCACTGTTCTTCAAATGACTTGCGAAGCGTTCCAAGGAAAAATCGTCAATGTTGGTACACCTGCTTAATCGTTAGATTAGGAAGGAGGTCATAAAATCTTTGGGGAGCTGACCACTCCCCAAGTAAATCAAGATTAAGAAAGGAAAGAAAGATGAAAGGTTTCGTACTTTGGTTCAGTGGCGTTAAGGGTTATGGTTTCATCAGACCCGATGACGAGTCAAAAGATATCTTCGTTCACTATTCTGCTATTGTTAGTAACGGGAAAGTGAGAAAGACTCTAGACGCAGGTCAAGTAGTAACATTTGAGGTAGCAGAACAAGGAAATGAAAAAGGGAGAACCGCGGCTGAAGTAGCTCCAACTGGAGAGACGGTAGAGGTTCCTAAAGAAGAGAAACCTGGTCATCTAAAAAGGTACGCAAATGATTAAGCTACATTTGGGTTGCGGTAATATGTTGTTAAAAGATTGGGTGAATTGCGATTTGTATAATCCTAACGCAGAAGTTAAATGTGACGCGAAAGAAATTCCATACGAGGACGAAACAGTTGATGTGATTTACAATTGCCACTTGATAGAGCACTTCGATTTCTTCGAGGCGTTCGTAGTTCTAAAGGAGTGGTATAGAGTGCTGAAAAAAGGTGGGGTGCTTGTAACAGAAACCCCGGACATGTTTGCAAGCTGTAAGAAGTTTATTGAAGCATCGGAAGAAGACAGAATCAATGTTCTGTATTCCCATTTCTTTGCTAAGCCGTGGATTGATGGAGAAGTTCACAAGTTTCTCTATACAGAGCAGCAACTACGGTGGACGTTAGAGAAGAGTGGGTTCAGTAACATTATAAGACAACCTGCAACAAGATATATAGGGAGAGAAGACATATGCCTAAAGTTAATGGCGCAGAAGTAACAGCACACGTTTCAACGAAGGATAGATACTTCACCACACTACCCTCATGCTTGCTAGCGTTAGTCAACCAGACAGTAACACCGAAAAAGTTACTCATATACGACGACGGAGAGCATATTGACTTGAGGCAAGTTTCAATATACCGTAACATCTTTGCAATGTTAGATATAAAAGGAATAGAATGGGAAGTTATCTTTGGTGACCGTAAAGGTCAAGTACTGAATCATCAAAAGGCTCTCGAGAAAGTAGATACAAAGTTTCTTTGGAGATTGGATGATGATAACGTTGCCGAACCTACGGCTCTTGAGAAAATGTTAGAGGCAATGGAAGACGACGTTGGTGCTGTGGGTGGGTTGGTATTGCACCCGACACACTTCAGAAAGATAGGTGACCTAGCATCAAATGCAATTGAGGATTTCGATTTGGGGCTTAATGTACAATGGTATACGTTCGATGAGCAGAAGGAGGTAGACCATTTGTATAGTACTTTCCTTTATAGGAAAGAGGCTGGTAAGCACGGTTACTGTATGGACTTGTCTCCAGTTGGGCATAATGAAGAGACGATGTTTACGTATGAGATGAAGAGGGCGGGTTGGCGTATATTGGTAGAACCGAAAGCAGTAACTTGGCATTTGAGGGACAACAAGGGTGGAATACGCTCCTACAATGATGAAGCCTTGTGGAAGAACGATAAGAAGATAATGGAGGAGAAATTGAAGGAGTGGGGTATTACGGTGAACAAATATAAGTTCTTCGTACTTGATAATGGAATAGGCGACCATATAGTATTTAAGAAGGTGTTTGACGAAAAGCTAAGGGAGAGGTATAAGGATAGTACTATTGTTATTGGTTGCTGTTATCCGAACGTATTTGAGGGAGCCGAGGTGAAACTAGTAAGTGTTAATGATATGAAAGCATACTACGGTAACCTAGATAGGTTTAACATTTATAAATGGATGTGGGATAGGAATTGGGTTCTATCGTTAGACCAAGCCTACGGGGAGTTGTACAAATGAAAACTATCGTAATTAGTCCTTGGTCTAGGAAGTTAAGAAACGGCGTAACGCGGAACCCGAAAGACTATCCGTATTGGAAAGAATTAGTTAAAGAGTTGAAAAAGACCTATAAAGTAATTCAAGTAGGAGTAAAGGGCGAGGAGTTGATAGGTGCTGATGAGGTTAAGTTCGATTTATCACTCGAGGAGTTGAGGAAATTGATTAAGAATTGTGCTACTTGGATTTCAGTTGACAATTTCTTCCAGCATTTAGCTTGGTCTATAGGAAAAGTAGGCATTGTACTATTCGGGCAGTCGGACCCTAACATTTTTGGTCATAAAGAAAATACCAATATGCTTGTAGGAAGAGAGCAGTTAAGGAAATTTCAATTTGACATTTGGGAGAGGGCGGACTATAAAGAAGAGGCGTTTGTCCTTCCAGAGGCAGTATTGAAGGAGATATAATATGGGTCAAGTAATCGGTGGTGTGGGTTATTCGGGAGCAAGCGGGTATTCTGGGTATTCTGGTTTCTCTGGATTGGACGGAGAGGCTTCCTATTCTGGAACGTCCGGATGGAGTGGTTACTCCGGGCAGTCTGGCATAAGTGGGCAGGCCGGTGGTGAGTCTGGAATAAGTGGGTATTCTGGTATTGATGGGCAAGCTGGGGCGGCGGGCGTATCGGGTTATTCTGGGTATTCCGGAGAGAGTGGGCTATCGGGTGATTCAGGTATATCCGGGTATTCGGGAGCAGGTGAATCAGGCTTCTCGGGTGTATCGGGATATTCGGGTGAGCAGGGTGCAAGTGGTTTGAGTGGTGCGTCAGGCTATTCGGGTAGTATAGGACCTGATGGTGCAAGTGGTGTGTCTGGCTATTCGGGAGTATCTGGGTATAGTGGAGTAGATGGCGCGTCTGGGATAAGTGGCTATTCGGGGAGTGGTATAAGCGGGTACTCGGGAGCAAGTGGTAAGTCGGGGTATAGTGGGTATTCGGGAATATCGGGGTACAGAGGATGGTCAGGAGCAAGCGGGTATTCAGGCATATCTGGGTTCTCTGGAGATAACGGTTATAGCGGGCAGAGTGGGCATTCAGGTTTCTCGGGTGTATCAGGGTATAGTGGTTCAGGAATAAGCGGGTACAGTGGGGCTTCTGGACTAGGTTTCAGCGGGTTGTCAGGATTTAGTGGTATTGATGGAGAGAGCGGGTTCTCTGGAAAGAGTGGGTACTCTGGTTTGAACGGCTATTCGGGGTATTCGGGTGCACCAGGAGAATCAGGCTTCTCAGGCATAAGTGGGTACTCCGGTAAATCGGGGTATTCCGGTCAAGACGGGGTCGATGGTGCGTCAGGCATATCAGGGTATAGCGGTGTACTTGGACCTCAAGGAGCGTCGGGCATATCGGGTTATTCGGGTGAAGACGGTATTGATGGTGCGTCGGGAATATCTGGGTATTCTGGACAAGATGGGTTGTCAGGCTTCTCGGGGTATTCGGGTATTGATGGTGCAGAAGGTTTATCTGGCTATTCGGGTCAAGACGGAATATCTGGGACAAGTGGGTATTCCGGAATTGATGGCGAGTCAGGTTTCTCGGGCATATCGGGGTTTAGTGGTGTTGACGGGACGTCAGGCTTCTCAGGAATAAGTGGATATAGTGGTGCAGACGGACAGGAGGGTGCAAGTGGATATTCTGGGTATAGTGGCGACAGTGGTTTTAGTGGTGTTAGTGGTTATAGTGGTACGTCAGGGTATTCGGGATTAGAGGGCACGAGCGGGTATTCAGGCATTGATGGCGAGTCAGGTTTCTCGGGCATATCGGGGTTTAGTGGTGTTGACGGGACGTCGGGCTTCTCGGGCATTTCAGGGTATTCCGGAGTTGATGGGCAGGAGGGTGCCTCTGGTATCTCTGGGCAGGATGGTTTAGAAGGTGCGTCAGGTTTCTCGGGCATATCGGGGTTTAGTGGTGTTGATGGGACGTCGGGATTATCGGGCATAAGTGGGTGGTCTGGGTATAGTGGAATATCTGGTTACTCTGGACAGGATGGTTTGGATGGTGACTCTGGATTTAGTGGGATATCTGGTTTCTCGGGAATTGACGGCGAGGCAGGCTTCTCGGGAATATCGGGGTATTCGGGGCAAGTTGGTTTGTCTGGAACATCTGGCTATTCGGGAGTAGACGGAGCAGAAGGAATAAGTGGGTATTCCGGTATTGATGGGCAAGATGGTGCGTCGGGATTTTCAGGCATAAGCGGGTATTCCGGAATAGATGGTGAGTCAGGTTTCTCGGGCATATCTGGCTGGTCTGGGTATTCGGGTATTAGTGGGTACTCTGGTGCTGATGGTATTGACGGAGACTCTGGGTTTAGTGGAATGTCTGGGTACTCTGGTATAGATGGAGCCTCTGGATTTTCGGGTTTCTCGGGAACGTCGGGCTATTCGGGGATAAGTGGGTTCTCAGGATGGTCAGGCATAAGTGGGTTCTCTGGAACGTCTGGATTCAGTGGAGAGATTGGTGCTGATGGTATCTCTGGGTATTCTGGGATAAGCGGGTATTCGGGATACAGTGGGGACTCTGGAATTTCCGGGTTTAGTGGTGTTGATGGGGCAAGTGGGTTTAGTGGGATATCTGGTTGGTCGGGTTGGTCTGGGTATAGCGGGATATCCGGTTGGTCTGGGTATAGTGGAATAAGTGGGTATAGTGGCGTTGATGGGTTATCTGGATATAGTGGTGATTCCGGCATAAGTGGATTTTCAGGATGGTCGGGTGATTCAGGTATAAGTGGGTATTCGGGGTATAGTGGAATAAGTGGGTATAGCGGGTATTCAGGAATATCGGGTTGGTCAGGCTTCTCGGGGATAAGCGGGTATTCTGGTTTTGACGGAGATATGTATTCAACGTCCTCGACTGATGAGTTAACCATTGGTACGGGTGTTGCAAACTTTACGGTTGATACGGGTCTTTCCTATTCTATTGGGCAGGAAGTCATTGTTGCCTATGATAACGACAATAAGATGCAAGGTGACATAGTTTCGTACAATCCGACAACAGGTGCGATGGCGGTAGATGTTGCAGTAATAATTGGTTCGGGAACATACAGTTCGTGGGATGTGGGACTGACAGGGGCAGCAGGACCAGAAGGTATAAGCGGGTTCTCGGGCTATTCGGGCATAAGTGGGTACAGTGGGTATTCGGGCATATCAGGTTGGTCAGGTGATTCGGGCATATCGGGTTGGTCAGGTGATTCAGGTTATTCAGGTATAAGTGGGTTCTCGGGATATTCGGGTGATAGTGGTATTAGTGGGTTCTCTGGCGCGTCAGGCATAAGTGGGTTCAGTGGAGATTCGGGGTATAGTGGCATAAGTGGGTATTCGGGGTATAGTGGAATAAGTGGGTTCTCTGGAGATTCCGGCATATCAGGTTGGTCGGGTGCTGAAGGTATATCTGGGTTCTCGGGAATATCGGGATACAGCGGGGTGGATGGAGAAAGTGGATTTTCGGGAATAAGTGGGTATAGTGGGTACTCTGGAATATCGGGTTGGTCGGGTTGGAGTGGCATAAGTGGATATTCGGGTGTATCAGGTTTCTCGGGAGTAGATGGCGCGTCAGGCTTTTCGGGCATAAGTGGGTACTCGGGGTATAGTGGGATATCTGGTTTCTCGGGAATTGACGGCGAGTCGGGCTTCTCGGGCATAAGCGGGTATTCGGGGTATTCTGGAATAAGCGGGTACTCGGGCATATCTGGCTGGTCTGGGTATTCCGGAATATCAGGTTTCTCGGGAGTAGATGGCGCGTCAGGCTTTTCGGGCATAAGTGGGTACTCGGGGTATAGTGGGTTTAGTGGAATATCTGGATGGAGCGGGGATTCGGGCATAAGTGGGTTTAGTGGTTGGTCGGGTGACAGTGGGTATTCTGGAATAAGCGGGTACTCGGGAATAGATGGCGCGTCAGGCTTCTCGGGCATAAGTGGGTACTCGGGGTATAGTGGGATATCTGGTTTTAGTGGGTATTCAGGAATTTCTGGGTATAGTGGATGGTCGGGAATTAGCGGCTATTCTGGAGATAGTGGTATATCTGGGTATTCTAGTTTCTCTGGTATAAGTGGGTACAGCGGGACTTCCGGGATTAGTGGATTTTCGGGCATAAGTGGGTGGTCTGGGTATAGTGGAATATCTGGTTTTAGTGGGATTTCCGGGTATAGTGGATACTCGGGCATAAGTGGGTGGTCTGGGTATAGTGGATACTCGGGCATATCTGGCTGGTCGGGGTATTCAGGAATAAGTGGGTATAGTGGGTATTCGAGCTTTAGTGGGTTCTCGGGCATATCTGGCTGGTCTGGGTATTCGGGCATATCGGGGTATAGTGGGTACTCCGGTATAAGTGGCTATTCGGGATTTTCGGGATTTTCAGGAATAAGTGGGTATAGTGGGTATTCTGGGATAAGTGGGTATAGTGGATATTCGGGGATAAGCGGGTATTCGGGTGCACCAAACAATTATGTTCAAGGTGTTGATGAGGCTATATCCTCAACAACAAGTGCAACGAACCTAGTTAAGTTGACAGTTAACATTACGCCGACAGCAACAGGTTTGTACCAATTGATTTGGTCAGCGGGAGTAACGCAGAACACAAAGAACTTCACGGTATATACAACGGTGTATAGGGATGCTGTAATTATTGCTGGTGAAAATGCGAACTACATTGATACTGCTGGTGAATATATGGCGGTAGCAGGAATAGCAATGCAAACGTTAACAGTTGCCGTACCTTACTCCTTTACGATTCAGTACAGGTCAGACGGGACAAGGTCCGCATCTATTAGAAATGCAAGACTAGCACTTTGGAGGGTGACTTAATGATAAACAGGACGTATGATACGAGGTGTTTAGCGGATAAATTGCAGGCAGAAATAATTACAGCAGGCTTGCCAGTTTATCCAAATGCAGGAGCAAGATTCTACTATGTTAATGTAGACATTGTAGCTGGCTCTTACGTCACGACTGTAGTGGTCTATGACGATTTATCGGGAGGAGAAGGAACGACTATTGATGGAGTAGTTGCTGCTCATATTCCTATCGTCGACCATACTGGACCATTACCAGTTCAAGAAACTGAAATATTCGCTGCTTTAGCTATACGAGATACAAGTGAGCATATTTCTTCTGTATCGGAGAATATTGGGTATCGTGTAAAGACGATAATTATTAAGAATGAGTTGAACCAAACGGTAACGCTTCAGTGCCAAGGTTCAAGAGATAGCTCTGATTGGTTTAACATTACAGACTCTTTCAAT
>Ga0307377_10006036_pt1 | contig 12799 bp, 17 predicted proteins | sample TR3MG_FD_202535 | JGI IMG/M metagenome (GOLD analysis project Ga0307377, IMG submission 202535) | Soil microbial communities from Risofladan, Vaasa, Finland - TR-3 | ecosystem: Environmental > Terrestrial > Soil > Coastal area > Acid sulfate soil | place: Finland: Risofladan, Vaasa | collected...
GAGCTGGAGGGTGGCGGCGCGGTGCGCTGGATCCTTGACGAAGAGGCGCAGCACTGTCCAGACTGCCCGGCGTTCGCCGGCGAGTATGAGAGCATTGACGATCTGCTGGCGGCGACGAATGGCCGATTGCCTGGCGAGGTGCAATGCGACGGCAACTGCAGGTGCGGCCTCGAGGTGCAGGATGCGTCGGGAGGGTGGGGAAGACCGTAGCCTATTGCAAGAGAAACAGCATAGAGTATAATGAGTCTGGCGGGGGACATCGGTCCCCACTGAAACCTCGTATGCCGCCAACGGGAATCCGTTGGCGGCTTTCGTTTTTCCGAGGTCACATGCCCTGGTCCATTCAGAAGCGCGATGACAAATATCTGGTAGTCAAGGACGACGACAACTCGGTAGTCGGCACACACGATTCCGAGGAGAAGGCGAAGCGTCAACTCGCCGCGCTGAACATCAACGCGCACTCAGAGAAGATCGCCTTCGATGACTTTGCTGTAGCGGCCATCAAGGGGCCGGTGAGGCTCCTGCCTCAGGGCCGATGGTTCCGCGGCGGGCGCATCCTCGAGATCACGCGTGAGCGGCTCGAGGAGATGGTGCGCAACTTCAAGGCGGGTCGTCCCCGCTTCCGCGTTGGGATCAATCTGGACCACAAGGACGACCAAGGCAAGGTCGGGAACATCAAGGACGTCGCTTATCTGCCCGAGGGCGAGAAGGGCCCGGGGCTGTACGCCACGGACTTCGAGCTGACGCCCAAGGGTGAGAAGGCGATCGGTGAGGACGGGTATGACGGGGTGAGCGCCGAGGTGGTATGGACGCTCAATGATGGTGCCCGCTACCAAGACCCCGAGACAGGGAACGAACACGACAACGTGCTTGTCGGCCTCGCGCTCACCCCGACGCCATTCTTCGGACATCAGCATGTGGCTCTGTTCTCTGCAAAGGAGCAAGACATGGAGAAGACCCTACTGGAAACGTTGCGCGAGAACTTGCGCCAATTGCTCGGAATGAAGGAGGTGCCCACCGCGGAACCCGTTGTGTCCCCTGATCCTATCCCGGCCGAAGAGGCGGAGGTGAATATGAAGACGGAAGAGTTCGAGGCCAAGTTGAAGGAATCATCCGACCTCTTGGCCGCAGAGAAAGACCGAGCCGACAAGCTCGAGGCCGGCATTCAGGCCGAGAAGCTGACTGCCCGCAAGGTGGCGCTGAAGGCTGAGGCCGAGAAGTTCGCGGCCCTGTCCGTCAAGCCGGACGAGTACGCCGAGAAGATGGCCGAGCTCGAGGCTGCGAAGCCCGAGATTGCGGCTTGGCTGAAGGGCATTCTCGACGGCGCCGATGCCGCGGCAAAGCTCGTGACGAAGGAAGTCGGCAGCGATCAATCGAACGAGGGCGCGACGCTCGTGCAGTTGACGGCCGAGCTGGTTGCCAAAGAAAAGCTGTCCTACTCGGATGCTCTGGCGAAGGCCAGCAAGCTGCATCCCGAGTTGGCGTGATGGAGGTGACGAATGGCTAGCTACTGGGATGTTGGGATGAAGGTCCCGTTTGTTGCTGACGAGGACCTGAGTAATGCTTGCGCGCAATGGAAGCTGGTGTCCCCCGCCTCAACCGGCGGGTACGTCATCGCGACCAAAAGTACCTGCGACGGAATTGCCCTCGGCGTTCTGCAGAACAGTCCGTGCGCTGGTCAGGCGGCCGAGGTTGTGATCCTTGGCCCGACGAAGGCGAGATGCCGATACGCTGGCGGCTGCCTTCTGAAGAATGGCAAGTTTCTCAAGGCTGCATCGGATGGTTACCTTGAGCCGTTGGATTCTACGACGGCCGACTTCCCGCTTGCCCGGTACTTCGATGCCGACTTCTCGACCACCGACGCATCCGTGGTCGCGAACGTGGTCTTCTTGAGCATCTCGAGCTGCGGTATGCAACTCGGAACGAGCTGAAAGAGGTGATGCATGAGTCAGCCTACTGAACAACAGTCACACATCGACGTTGGCCTGAGCAACGTCAGCATCGCCTACCGGAATGGGGCCTACATCGCGGACCAGATCTTCCCGACCGTGCCTGTCCCGAAGGCGACGAACAAGTTCTGGAAGTTCACCGCGGCCGACTGGCTGCGGGACGAGGCCGGCGTCCGGGCACCGGGCACGCGAGCGCGCCGCGCGGACTACACCGTGAGCAATGAGCCCTACGTCTGCGTGGAATGGGCCCTGGCCAAGGGCGTTCCGGACGAGGTTCAGGACATGGCAGACGAGCCTCTGCGCCCGCTGATCACGGCGACAGAGTTCGTGACCGACAAGATCCTGATGCGGGTCGAGCGGGACGTCCTGGGCGAGGTCTTCGGCAACAGCAAGTGGTCGGCCTCGGCTACCCCGGGCACGCTGTGGTCCTCGGACTCCTCGGATCCCCTCGGGGACATCGAGACCGCGGTCTATACCGTGGCCAAGACGATCGGCCGCGAGCCGAACATCGCAGTCGTTGGGCGTGGTCTCTGGCGCTATCTGAAGAACCACCCCGACATCGCCGATCGCATCAAGTACGGCGGGACGCCGGGTGCTCCTGCGGCCATCACGCTCTCAGCGGTGGCTTCACTGGTCGGCATCCAGAAGTTCCTGGTGGCAAGCTCGGTGTACGACTCCGCGCAAGAGGGCGCTACCTCAAGCGTTGGGATGATCGCCGGCAACCATATGTGGATCGGGTATGTGAGCCCGACGCCGGCGCTTGACGTGCCCTCGGCGGGGTACGTGTTCCAGTACAAGAGCCGCGAGGTGAGTCGGTTCCGTGAGGATCAGGAACGTCAGGACATCGTGGAAGCACGCATGTCCTGGGACACGAAACTGACTGCAGCGGGCGCGGGCTACCTGATCAAGCAGGCGGTCGCTTCCGGCTAACCCCGACGATTGCCGTGGGGCGGGAGCCTAAGCACCGCGCAGTGCATCCCGCCCCTACTTTCCCCCGCGGGTGCGCGGTCGTCGGGGGGAACTCTGAATGGAGGGCACTATGCCTGCTGGAAAGTCACGACTCATGTCCCTGTTGACGGGCGGCCTGAAGGTTGGGTCGGCGTCAACCGACACGTTCATCAAAGAGATCCTGGCGGGGTCGGTCTCCCTGACGGGACCCGCATTCGACAATGGCATTGGCGCTTCAACCGCGACCTGTCAAGCCAATATCACGGGCATCACGGCCAGCCATACGCTGGTGGCGATGCCTCAGGACATCTCGCCCTGTATGACGATCATCGCTGCCTGCGCCGGGGCCGGGAATGCTTCGTTTGTCTTTGGCTTCATGGCGGCCTCGTCTGGTTGTAACGCCACCGCGAAGACGACGATCATCAAGTACATCGCCATCAAGACCTAAGGGGGGTGGGCGATGTCTACCTATCTCCCTGGCACCGCATCGGTCCTTGCCCTCGAGGGCAGCATCCCGGGCAGTGAAGGCCGCGTTGTGTGGATCGGCATCGTCGCTCCTCACGACTTCGGCGCGTCCTGCACGTTCTGGCATTCCAGCGGCTGCGACAAGGGTGCCTCGATCCTGGCGACGATGAAGACCGGGCCCTGCACCATGAGCCCGCTCTACGGGCCCTTCAACCTGAACGCCTCCGGACTGTACGTCGGCAATCTCGACTCCGGATGCGCCATCGTCTGGATGCGGTAATGGCCTACTCGACCTGCGCTCAGGTCGCGGCGCTGATCCCGAACCTGCTGAATGGCGCGTCCTCGTTCGACAGCCTGGACACGTCCATCCGTCCTTCCAGCGCGCAGCTCGTGACATTCATGTCCTCGGGCTGCGCGCTCATCAATGCGCACCTGGCCGGCATGGGCTACTCCGCCATCGGGTCAACGGCGGCGATCTACGGCTACCTCGGCGAACTCGAGGCGAACTATGCCGCGTATCGGGCCGAACTCTCGAGGAGCAGCCCACGCACGGCGGCCGGCGAGAGAAGCAGGGCCGAGGCCTTCAAGAAGGACTTCGACGATGGGCTGAAGGCAATCGCCGGGATGGATCTCAGCCGAGGCGGCGTGAGCTACGCAAGCAAGTTCTATGGCGGCGGGATCAGCGAGAGCGACAAGGACACGGTAGCGACGGACACCGATCGGGTTCACCCAAGGTTCCATCGGAATGTCTTCGACGGCAACTTTGCCTCGGAGACCTCGGAAGACAACGATCGCGATGACTAGGACTGGAGACCATGAACGCATCTGGGGGTATGCACGTTGTCTACCTATACGCCGACTCGCCGGAGCAGTGGAACTGTAGCGAATGGCGCTGCCATCTGCTGGCCAATGCCATCAACGCGCGGCATGAGGCCAATCCCAAGGGATTCCCCCACACGGCGAACCTCTACAGTTTGCGGACCTCCCTGGCTCTGCATCATCCCCTTGTGCAGCACAAGATCGGCCTGGCCGACGTCATCATGTTCCAGCGGGACGTGATCATGCCCGAGGCCTATGACTCGATGGACTATTGGCGGGCCCTGGGAAAGACGGTCGTCGTGGATTTGGACGACCACTACCCGGGCATTCCCCCATCCAATCCCGCACATCCCTTCTGGATCGTCAACACCTTGGAACTTGACCCGACGCCCATCGAGCGACTGAAGGAAGGGCTGAGGCACGCCGACGGGCTGATCGCGCCATCCTACGAGATCATGAAGGACTGGGAGCATATCGTCCCGGGCTACTACTGGCCGAACTACCCGGCCGAGAAGCTCTACCGGGATGTCAATCCCAAGCCTCTGGGCGCGCCGGATCTGCTCATCGACTACGAGAACTCGAGCGACAAAAACTCCCTGCGCGGCCGGGAGCGCGAAGGAACCAAGGGGAAGATCTGCATCGGCTGGGGCGGGAGCATCTCGCACGTTGACAGTTTCCTGTACTCCGGCGTTCTCCCTGCCCTGAAGCGGATCATGGCCAAGTACCCTGACGTGTTCTTCAAGTTCGTCGGGGGAGAGACGCGGCTGGACTATCTGCTCAAGGAACTCCCCGAGACACAGTTCTTCCGGCACGGTGGGGTGGCGGCGGAGCACTGGCCGATGGTTCTCTCGACCTTCGACATCGGGATCGCCCCCCTGGACATGAGGCCGACCGAGCCATTCACCGGGGCGGAGCATCGGGAAGTCTCCTACGACGAGCGGCGATCGTGGCTGAAGCTGGTGGAGTACATCTGCTCCGGCGTCCCATTCGTGGCAACGGACAGCGCGCCCTACCGCGACCTCGGGCGATTCGGGAAGATGGTCCCGAACACGGAAGACGCCTGGTACGAGGCGCTGGCATCGAGGGTTGAGGGGCTGGCGTATTTCAAGGCCGATGCGCAGAAGCGGAAGGAGTGGGCGCTCAAGCACTACACGATCGAGGCGAACGCCGAGAGGTTGATCGAACTATACGCCCGCATTCAGGCAGAGCAGCAAAGCCGGCGGGCGAACGCGAGGCTACCTGAAACCGTGTATGTGGAATGAGAAGGCCGATCGGAGGCGGCGATGGAAGAGACGAAGAGGGCTGATCCGTTGGAAACGGGACAAGCGCCGTGGTCAGAGAAGGCGGCACGACTCGCCCGAGAATGGGCGGCCGGAAAACTCGAACGGCGCGGAGTGAATCTGGTGAGGGTTCTGGAGTACGTCATGGTCGAGGCTATCAATCGGGCCTATGCGGAGGCGGCGCATGGATAAGCCGGTTCTGCTAACGGTCGGCGGGCACACGCTTCGCTCTCTCTGGGAGCCGCTCTCTGAGACCTACGACCTTGCATTCCTGCAGACGCACGCGGCGACACTTGCCGAGAGCATGGGCATCAAGGCGATTGCGCTGGAGAGGCTGCTCAAGGACGACATGGTGGCAGAGGCGAAGACGCAGGCCATGATCGCCGCGTCCGAAGTTGTGAACGCCTGCCGGGACGGGGGCGCCGTATTGGATGCGGAGGTCGAGGCGCTCCACGGCAAGGGGCTGATGAGTTGGATGCCGACGCTGTTCTTCGATCATTCCGTGACGGCCCTGGTAAGGCTGAGAGCCCTGGAGACGATTGCCCGCGACAGGAAGGTGGTCGGTGTCCTTGTGCATGAGGACGTGACGCCCGAGGGAAGACTTCTGGCCGAGTTCGGGAAGTCGATCGGGGTGCCCGTGTTGCATCTGCCCCATGCGAATCACTACATCAAGCCGAGCGCGTGGGACATCCACTGCCGGATCTCATCCGATCACATCGGCGTCTCGGGCGAGTACATGCGCGACTGGTACGTCGAGTGCGGTGCGGATCCCGAACAGATCACCATTCTTGGGACGCCGCAGTACGACTACCTGTACGACGCGCTCACCATGCCCGATTGCGAGGCCGCCAAGCGCGCCTTCCATATTCCGGAGGGCAAGAAGGTCATCGGGTACGGGACCTCCTGGTTCCAAATGACCTCGGTGTGGGGCGACGGGCCAGCGGAACTCGGGCGATGTTGGGCGCAGGTCCTATCGGCCTGCCAGATGACGGATGCTTTTCTGATGGTCCATGTTCACTACGGCGAGGCCGGGAGACAACAGCACTATGCCGACCAGATGAAGGACGCCAATGTCAAGGGCGCCGTTCACAAGGGCGACGGGCTGTTCTGGGCGCTGCAGGCATCAGACGTTGTGGTGGTCCCGTCCGCCTCGAACTATGGCCTCGAGGCCGCCATTCTGGGCAAGCCTGTTGTGGAACTCTGGACGCCCGGGGCGCGGTTCCCCGATGACGGGCCCGAAGGGACGTGGGGCGAGGACCTGGTTGAGGTGATCGAACGCGCCAAGCCCCTTCCGGATTGGGCGAAGCGGATGAACGCCGGGCCGGGCGCATTGGACCGCTCGGTCGAATGGGTGAGGGAATTGTGTCCGCAACAGTAACCGTCACCGGACTTAAGGAGATGTCTGACCGAATCTTACAGATATCGGGCATCAAGGGCCGCTTCATTCAAGGCAACATGCATGTCTTGGGCGGGCGCATCCGATGGATCATGCGCCAGTCATTGAAAGAGCATCGGTACACGGGCGCGCTCGAGGAGAGCGTCGAGTATGACGCGACGGATACGCAGGTGGAGATCGGCCCGACGAAGAAGTACAAGGGCGGGTACGACGCGGGGCGGATCCTGAGCACAGGCACGGGCCCCATCCCCAATCTGCCCTTCGAGCCCATCAAGAAATGGGCGGAGTTCAGAGGTCTTCCGGCGAGGCCGGTATGGATGAAGATCAAGCAGGAGGGGATCTCCCATCATCCGTGGATCGAGAGGGTGATGATGCGGGGTGATTTCGAGGTAGCCCTGGAGCACACAGCCAAGAGATTGGGCATGACGCTGTTTGCCTACGGGTTGATTGGTGAGGCTGCGGCGCAGGAAGAACTTGCACGAGCAGCCTTCGAGGGATGAGATGAGTCTAGCCAACATTCGCGACGGGCTTGTGGCAACGATCATCGCTGGCAGTAAATTCCTGCCCAGCGAAGTTTCGGCATCCGACTTTGGCATCATGACCACCTCTGCGAGCTGCGTAGTCCTTGCGCCCGGGCCCGGGACGATGGTCGAGCCTTTGACCCTGATGGGTGGGGACAAGGTGCGTGGGAATCGCAAGACCTGGGAGATTGCCGGCATGGTCATTGTGAAGGACCCCGGCAACCCGACCTGTCTCCTTGGGGCGCTGTGGACGGCATGCGACGACATCTACGCCAGTGTCCACCGGGACGACACGCTGAACGGCGCGGCCCAAGCGGCAACGGTGACGCGCATCAGCCGGCCGAGCATGGATGCGTTCATCTCGGACGGCAACGTGGATTGGGGATACATCAATTTCTCGGTGACGGCTGAGGAATGGGATTAGGAGGTGCGATGAAGCGACATCCTGGCCATTGCCCGCTATGCGGGAACACGTCTCTGGCGCTGATAGAGAAGGCTGGCAAGGTGTGGGCCTACTGCGACCAGGGCGGGCTGACGCTCGAGAAGTCTCACACGAGCTTTGTTGTGGCGGAGGCCGTGAGGGCCCCGACCAAGCAGAAGGAGAGTAAATGATGGCACAGATTCATGGATCGAAGGCGCGCGTCTGGATGGATGACCAGGCCGCGGCATGCATCGAGATCACGGCCGACATCACCGAGATCTCGTTCACCCGCAGCCGGAGCGATCCCGAGACGACAACTCTCGGGGACAACTCCGTGCAGCGCGAGGTGGCCGGGATCCGGGATGCGACGCTGGAGTTCTCGGGCATCTGGAACACCTATGGTACTCCGGCGAGTGGCATCGTCGGGCTGCTGGATGAGGCCTATTCGGGTTCGTTGACCTCGCGCTTCCAGTACGCGCCGGCGGGCTCGACGGTCGGTTGTCCACTCTACACCGCGTCGATGATGATCCAGAACTTCGCACACCGGTCTCCGGTGGGTGGGATCGCCACGGTCAACTTCTCGGCGGCGCTGGCCTCCGGATCTGTCACCGCGGCTTGCATCACCGTATAGAGGACACCATGCCAAGGATTACCTGTGAGCTGCCCGGCCACGATGCGTGGGTAGAGTTCCGGCAGGATAAATGGACCTTCGGTGACAGGCGCGCCGTCCTTGAGGCGACATCGGATGATGGGTGGCTGGGCGTGGTCCTGCCCTACGTGACGGCGTGGAACGTGAAGGATGTGGACGGCGCGCCTGTAGATCCGATTATCTCGGCGATGGATCGGGTCGAGGATGACCTGGTGGCATGGCTTCTCTCTGCCTGGTTCAAGGCCAGGAGTGAGCGGTCCGCGCTCCCAAAAGCACCCTCGACGCGATAAAGGCTCATGTTGACGAGGGTGCTCCGGCTCCGCCTGAACTGATCGAGGGCCGGGCCGCCGAGAGGTTCGGATGGACGTGGGACGAGCTGGACGAGCAGGACTATGCCCGGACAGTGAGGACGATGGCCGTGATGGGTGCGATGGATGGATACCAGCGGGTCATTGAGGCGACGAAAGCGCACCGAATGGATGCGCCGTCTCTGCACGATTGGGCTATGTATCGCCTTGTTGTGGGGGTTGACAATGCCACTGACGGGTGAAGCACTGATCAGGGTCGGGGGAGATGTGGCGGGCGCGCAGACTGCGCTCAACTCGCTCAACAAGAGTCTGAAGGATTCTGCGACCGCAACCGATACCCTGCAGAAGAAGACGGCCGAGGGCAAGGGCAAACTCGACCAGTACAAGAGCACGGTCGGCGATGTCATCCAGAAGATGACCGGCTTCAGCATCGCATCCCTGACGGTGGCCGGCGGCTTTGCAATGGTCGGGAAGACGATCATCGAGGCGACGCGCCAGGTCGTTGACTACAACAAGCAGATCTCAGACGCCTCCCGCGCGACTCGGATGGGGGCCGAGGACCTGAGCCGTTTCGTCCAGGTGGGCGACGACATGGGCATTGAGATGAGTTCCATCACCCGTGCCCTCGAGCTGGCGACCAAGAACGGATTCGCTCCAAGCATCTCCTCCCTTGCTGAATTGGCCGACAAGGCCAATGCGATGAGCACACCGACAGAGCGGGCGGCGATGCTGGCGAAGATCCTCGGTAGGAACTGGGCGGAGATCGACCCGATTCTCCAGATGGGCGGGAAGCGGATCAAGGAACTTGCTGCAGCGCAAAAGGCCGGGTTGGTTGTCACCGAGAGGGAGATTGCAGAGACGGAGAAGTTCCGCCTCGCGATGGATGAACTGAACGACACCAAGCAGGCATTCCTGAACACGAGCGGGCTGGCGATAGTAACGGCAATCAACCTGGAGAACGAGGCTTTTGCCCTGGCCAAGAAGGGGGTCGAAGAAGGCACGGTGGCGTGGTGGGAAGTGACAGCGGCCCAGAAGCATTATGCCGATGCCCTGAAGGAAGGCAGGGCGCGCGAGGAGATATTCGCAATCAGGGATGCCCTGGGGCAGCTTCCTCCTGTTGCCGAAACGGCCGGCGAGGCTATCAAGGACGCATTCACCATGGCGACCGAGGCGTCGGTTGCCGCCTATCTGCAGGACCTCGAATACAAGGCGGGGGTCGATGACATCACCGCAGCGATCGCTGCCCTGCGGGACAAGCACGTCACGATCACGGTTACAACGATCACCGAGGAGATCAACCGTCAGACGTGGGAATGGCGGCAGCAGCTGGCGACGCCCGGAGGCCACGGCCGTACAGAGAATGCCCGGGGCGGTCCGCTGGGCGAGATCACCGAGGTCGGCGAGGAAGGCACCGAAGGCATCATCAACGGCTATGTCATCCCCCATCCGCAGTGGGAGGCGATGAAGCGGTCTGGGATCATGCCGGGCAGACACATGAGGATGGGTGGCGAGGATGTGGAGGTGGGCGCGACGACGACTCCATTTTCGCCGACCTCCTTCTATAACACAGAGACAATGTTGACGCAGGCATACGAACCAATGTCTCACCCCGGCATCTTTGCGCAGCAGTATCCGGATCTTTGGAATACACCCGGAGGCACGTCGTCTGCCGCGACTTCGGCTCAGGTGATCGCGGCCGCCACGTCGGCAGCCGCGGCTGCCGCCGAGGCCGCTGCCACCCAGGTGGCCTCGACCTTGCCTCGCGCCATCAGCCAGGGCATCAGCGAACAGACCGCCCAGCAAGTGCAGATTCAGATTGCGGGCAATGCGGCCATGACTAGCGAGATGCGCGCCATCCGGCGCCAACTCCAGAAGATGAACGATATGCTCCCGCGCGCATTCAGAGACACGGTGGCGGGTATATGAAAGCAGGGATGACCAATGGCCGATAGCAAACTGGTAGATCTTACGGCGAGTGCCTCCCCGGCATCCGGAGACATTGTGTATGTCGTCGTCGATCCTGGTGCGGCGCCTCTCGACAGAAAGATGACCATCGATGATCTGATGAAGACCGTCAATGTTCTGCCGGAGAACACGGCTCCGCTATCAACTGATGTCCTGCTTCTGATGGATGACCCGGGCGGGACGCTGGCGGCGGAGAAGGTCACGGTAGGCGATGTGCTAGATCTGGTCGTGGTCCCGGTGATCTCGGCGCAGGTGTTCCTGTCCGCTGGCGCGGCTGTACCCAAGACCACGGCCGGGTGCGCCGCGGCCGCACAAGTGGAGATGGCGACCAACAAGCAGAATCTGAAGACGCTGGACTTCGACACCACAACCGAGGAGCACGCCGACTTCACGTTTGCCCTGCCGTCAGACTACGACGGCGGCACGATGACGGCGAAGTTCGTCTGGATGCACCCCGCAACGACGGACGACTTCGGCGTGACCTGGGGTATTGCGGGGCGGTGCTACGCGGATGGTGATGCGCTGGACGCCGCTCCCGGAACCGAGGTGATGGTGGATGACACGGGAGGCACGACGAGCGACGTGTACATCTCTCCCGCTACAGCGGCGATCACATGGGCAGGAACGCCAGCCGCGGGACAACTGATCAATCTCACCGTGGCACGGAAGCCGGGCGAGGCGGGGGACACGATGGCTGTTGACGCGAAGCTCATCGGCGTTCAACTAACTTACACGAGGGCATAGACATGGCCGTTGATGATGCCTACACCAAAGCACTGCTGCACATGGACGGGGCGGATGCCTCGACCACTTTCACGGACGAGTCGGGCAAGACGTGGACGCGCAGCGGCGACGCCCAGATCGACACGGCGCAAAAGCAGTTCGGGACCGCATCCGGCCTGTTCGATGGGACGGGGGACTACCTCTCAACGCCCGACTCGGCCGACTTCGACTTCGGGACGGGCAACTGGACGGTTGATTTTTGGTTGCGGCGAGATGGGACGAAAAACTATCCAGGCCTGGTATCAGGAGGGACCGCCGCTGCCACCGGGTGGAGCATCATGCTCGGGCCAAGCGACAACAAAGTCTGTGTCAACTACGCCGGTGCCAGCAAGATCGCCACTGCCGGAACGATTGCCGACCTGACGTGGACCCACGTTGCCATCGTGAGGAACGGGAACACGGTCAAGGTCTACCTGAATGGCACGGCGGACGCCAACACCGACGACTGCACCGGCGATACGGTCGACTGCGCCGGAACGGGCGTTGTCATCGGAAGGGCCTACACGGGTATCGACGACTACTACCTCAAGGGATGGCTGGACGAGGTGAGGGCTAGCAAGGGCATCGCCCGCTGGACGGCGAACTTCACGCCGCCCGGTGGGCCGTATGGCCCGCCCGAGGGCGGGTTCATCAGCATCGGCCCATACATGATGGTTTGAGATGTCAATCAGGTTCTCTTCCCCCCCGGATCATCTGCTACTCGAGGACGACTCCCACATTCTCCTCGAGGGCGGCGGCATGCTTCTCCTGGACTACCGGGGGGGCGTCTTCCTCCACGCGCAACTCGCTGCGGGTTCATGGGCCGACATCACAGCGGATGTGTTGAGAGTGGAACCCGTTCAGGCAGGGTATGGCATCCAGGGCGAGGGGCCATTGGATATGGTCTCCGGAACCGGCGCAATGTCCTACGCCATGAACAACTCCGAGAGGAACAGCGCGGGGCTTCTGGGCTACTACACACCGGGGCATGCCAATGCCCGCTCGGGCTGGGACGTCGGGACCAAGACCAGATTGTCATTCGGGTATTCGGGCTCGACCTTCTACAAATCCGTCGGCTACATCACGGCCATCACGCCGACCGCCGGGGTCCATAAAGAACGGCGGGCCGACATCTCGGCCGTGGACTGGTGGGACTTCGCGGGAACACAGAAGGTCCGGCAATTGGAGATCCAGAGCAACATCACCACTGGATGCGCCTTGCAGGCGCTGTTGACACAGGCCATTGTCCCTCCTCGAGCAACCTGCATTGGGACATCACAGGAGACCTACGACCGGGTGTTCGACTCGGACAACGA
>Ga0307377_10006038_pt1 | contig 12794 bp, 8 predicted proteins | sample TR3MG_FD_202535 | JGI IMG/M metagenome (GOLD analysis project Ga0307377, IMG submission 202535) | Soil microbial communities from Risofladan, Vaasa, Finland - TR-3 | ecosystem: Environmental > Terrestrial > Soil > Coastal area > Acid sulfate soil | place: Finland: Risofladan, Vaasa | collected...
CCCTTTCCCGTCCCGCCTAAGCGGGAGGCTTTGTTTTGTGCTCCTTCCCCCTTGGAGGAAGGTTGGGAAGGGGGTATTATAACTTATAAGAAAATTGTCTTATGCATCATTCCCGATACTCATATTAAATTAAAAGAAAGAGATATTTTATGAATTATCAACGTAGAGATTTTTTAAAATTAGCAGGTATGGGTAGTGCGGCCTTGGGAGCCTCTTATATTGGTATGGCGGCTAAATCCATAAATTCAAAAAACGCAGTATTAACCGGAAGGGATAAATATGGAGGATGTACTGATATCCATTTCGAACCCACTGGATTCTTCCGCCTTGAAAAAGCAGATAGATGGTGGCTAGTTACTCCTGAAGGAAACGCTTTTCTTTCCTTCGGTGCCAATCACGTCGATATCAGGAATATAATGGCTAGCTACAATAAGGAATTTTGGGCAAAGAAATTCGGGATCGGTGAAAATGCTGACAGTAAAGCTTTCCTCCCGGGTTTTGAGAAAAAGGTCAAGGACGACCTGAAAGCCTTTGGAATGAATACACTAGGTACCCATTCAGGAACCGGAATGTATTCCGAAAGCATTGCCAATGATGTAGTGAATTGCCGAATGGTGGATATATGCCATTATATGACCCCCACAGAAGATGATTTTCCTGATGTCTTTTCAGATGACTTTGTAAAACACTGTGATCAAAGGGCCCGGGCAATTGCAGCACCAAGAAAAGATGATCCCTTTGTTATTGGTTATTCCATGACGGATTGCCCAATCCTTACGGATCCGGAATCATGGCCACATGATTACAATGTATATGGTTGGCGTACTGATCAGAAACCGACGTGGTCTCAGGTGTTACGAAACAAGGGAGAAAACAGTCCTGGAAAACGAGTCTATGTTTCTGCTATGCGCCAGATTTACCATAACAGCATCAGAGAATTTAATGACACGTATAACACTGATTTCAAATCTTTCGACGACTTGCTGCAGGCTACTCAGTGGCGGCGCAGACCCCAATACAGCAACAGTCGTGAAGGACGTGACAATTATGAATTTCTTCTTAAGGTAGTTGACCGCTGCTACGAAGTCGAGGTTGCAGCAATTAGAAAACACGACCCGAATCACATAATACTAGGCGACAAATTTCAGGGTAACCGAATGGGATTGGAGGTACCAGATGAAATCATTGCTCTGTGTGGCAAGCATTTTGATCTGATTTTCTTCCAAAAATATACTGTCTGGCATGATCTTGAACCCCTGCTGAACAAGTTCGCAAGATTCGGTGGAGGCAAGCCAATATACATGGGCGACAGTAGCATCAATGTACCAAATGAGAATATGCCTGATCCCTTTGGTCCGCAATGTGTCAACCAGAAGATCCGTGCTGAGGTTTTTAAAAAAGTTTTTTACAGTAGTTATGCCCGTAATGATTTCGTCGGCTGGGATTGGTGCGGCTGGATGGACCTCTGGGCAAAGGATCCGGACCAAGCCAGAGCTGAGAGGTTTGAGAAAGCTGCTTTGGCTGCCGCTGAAGCTACAGGTCAACAGATTCGAATTGGTCTGCGTGATCCGCGACATGGCGGTGTACAGGATCCCTATGGTAACTATGATCAGCCGATACAAAAGGCCATGAAAGAGTTTTCGGAAAAGATGTATGATATTGCTATCGGAAAAATATCCTATACTCAAGATTAAACTGTGTTAAGGAAATTATAGACACCAAGTATTATGCTTTTCATCATTCTTGGGAAATTCTTACTTATTTAATCTTCAGGGGTATACACTTAAAACATACGATTTTAGCTAATTACGGGTTGGTGAAAAAGTAGAACCACCACCCATGAAAAAGGCAGTCAGAAAAGGCAGGTGCAAACAAATTCAGGGAAGGAATCTTGTCGAACGCATCATCAGGGGAAAAGATGCCGCACTTGTGAATTTTGATTTTTTCACATATCTTTTTCGTCCCGTTTACAGGTTCATTATTCAAAACGCCTCTTTTTATTGGTCGTCCCGACAATCAGCAAACCTTTAGAGCGGATTTTGTCTGGGCAAGAATTAATCCGGTCATCACCCTGAAGGTATAAGCTAAAATATTCCAAAAGACTTTCGACGGGAAGTGAATCCATTATCTCCAATCACAGGTAAAAATATTGAATCCCCGTTTTATATTAAAGATTATTGCATCCATGGCGCTGTACCATTTTTTCAGCCGTGTTTCCATGTTGAAACTACTGACAATATTCTGCATGCTGCCTGCAACTTTATTAAACACAATAATTGCAATACCTGCTTTCAATGCATGTTACAGGTTGGCTAAACTAGAATATCCACCATCAGTATCGCTGTCGCGCGGAATGATCTCATAATTCTGAATAACACTGTCAATCGTTGGTTTAACAAGGGTTTATCTGAAAGGTTGCCTCTCAAAATCTGACAATCCAGAACAAGGTTGCTCATTTCTGCTGCCAGGTTTATGTCGTGACCAAAAAACACATCACGTTGCCTTTTCACAATTATATCGGAGTATTGTTCATTAATCGAAAATATTTTATCCTCGTTGAGAGCTTTTTCACCGTCATTTTCTTTGCGCTAGGTCACATCATATACTTGTTTCATAAGTTTAAGCAATTTAACCAGTTCCTGCTGAATAACCATGGCGATAAACTCGTGGACTTATTTTTATCACATTGGAGGTTTGATAGATCACTTTTGCAAAAAGAATCAATTGTGTGTGAAAAAGGGATATTCGTCTGGCTTCTCCACGTGTAATGTTGATTTCATAGAAGGTCATCCTTGCCGATTTTGTATAATCAATGAAATCAAGCGTATTAATCTCTTCCTTCAATTGCAACAATAACAGGGTACTGGTTTTTACACAATTCCATACCAGGGAGTTAATGGTTGGGTAATGCAGGTTTTACCGTTTTCTTTTTATAACCATCACTTGATGGCAGCTGTAGCTATTATAGCTGTTGCTCTCTAACCTTGCCTTTAAATCTGCAACCTTAGCTTTCATCACTTTATTCTCAGCTTTCAGTACAGCTTTTTCATGGCATAGTATTTTTTTCTCTTTTTCAAATTTCTCCAATCGCCTGGCCAGTTCTTCGACCCTTTTGGTTATACTTGGATGGTCAAATCTTTGACCAAAACTTTTTTGTTAAAAACAATCCGGACCCATAATATAAAGCAAGTTTTTACAGCTAAAGTTATCCAATGTTGATGGCTCAAATTGTTGATATCCGAGGATTTTGAAATTGTATCTCCGCATGAAGAGTATGTTTGAAAAAAAGCTTTTTGGTTCATGCGAATATTAAAATGTCAGGAATTGAAACTTATTAACAGCCAGAACAAATATTTAATAAAAGCATTTAAATATTGGAATTTTTACGCAATTTATAGCCGAATGATATATATTTTTCTTATTTTTAGTGGATGAATAACTATCTTCAAAATAAAATTATACAGCAGGAAATTTACACTTCAACTTCGCACCTGTGGATTTTTGCAAAGAGATTCCCTACTTTTCTTTAAAATTAGGGTAACCAGATGGATTTTCATCCGCTTTCAAGGTGTTTTATAGTCATAATTTCACGTTTTTACATAATTTTTCCATTCTGTGTTTGCGACAGTAATGTTTCCGGAGGTGTTTTGGAAGTTTTTCAGCAAGCTATTGATAATCGTTGCTCAAAATCTCGCCATTGGTCAGCGTACCAATAATGCCGTGACATTTTGACTGTCACTTTACGGGCAGTTTTGACAACTTTACCCGGAACATTGATAAACCAACGGAAAAAAGTCAAGTGTTCCTGCCTCCATATTTTACTGTTTGCTTCATGAACTCACAAATACCATTTGAAGTATAGGCTGAACCTGTACGAAACCAGCTATTGAGGATCAACTTCATCTCTGTACAAAAACAGAGTTGAGAGTGATAGCTGTTAGCTCCTAATTTGTACGGGTTATAACCCTTGGCCGCCCCCTCCTGGTTACCATATACTGTCGCTACAGTGGAATCACAATCTATTGTGATATAACTTAGATTGCTCTTATTCTGCATCTTACCTGTCACCCGAAAGAGCCCTTCCTGCAAAGAGAATGATCCTCTTTGACCTAATGCCTTCAAACGACCGGCTAATGTATCCTGATCTATATCTTCTTTCAAACTCAATAAATGTTGTACCAATGGGTCGCAGGTAAAATTCTCTATTCTACTCATCCTATACACATCTGCCATAGATGCTAACACAACAGCCAGCATAATTTGTGTCGTGCTGAACTTCGTTGCGTTTTGTTTTACGGTTGGAAACAATCTGTCTAACAGCTTTCCAATGCCCTGTGCCTGAATGTATTTTGAAACTACGGTCAACCCCGTGTAACTTGTTAGTCGTTCCTCTGTGAAATTTTTTCGGCTTTCCCTGCCCTAAATTCTATGGTATTATTACTTTTGTTCTGCATCTGTTGGGTGAGTGTTAAATTTTGTTCTAACACACTAAATATAAGCATTTTATCTGACAGATGCATCTTTTAATTTAGAAATTTAGGTTTCATATTGTAGATTTTGATTAAGATTCTGCGGAAAAAATAATTTTTTTTTCTATATTTTAAAATCTTATGGAAAATTCAAATCAGCAACTTATTAATGGTATCCAAAAGGGTGATATTACTGTTTTTGAAGAACTCTACAAAAAGTACTACATTTTCCTTTGTCTTGTTGCCGAGCATATTGTCAGGAATCCTTCTGATGCTGAAGAAATTGTATCGGATGTATTTGTCAAGCTTTGGAATATCAGAGAAAAAGTTGACATCACTACTTCCTTAAAGGCATATTTGGTCAAAGCCGTTCATAATACCTCTCTCAATTACCTTGAACGGCATAGAATAAGCAATAAAATAACAAACAGCTTAAGCAATTCAGATTATGAATTACTTGCCTGGGATAGTGATTATCCTCTGGCGCAACTATACGAAAAAGAGATTATGAATATTATTGATCAGGGTATCAACAAACTTCCGGATGCGTGCCGGGAAATATTCATACTCAGCCGTAATGAAGGTATAACGTATTGCAAAATTGCCGGCAAGCTCGGGATTTCGGTAAATACCGTTAAAACCCAGATGAAAATTGCACTTGCCCGACTGCGCGAAAATCTAAAGGACTACCTGATGATTCTTCTCTTTTTTATGGGGATTTGAAAAATATTTCATTTCCTCTTAACCCTCTCTTAGTTTTTTCCTGTCTTTATTATATAGGGTTCATATAAATTGTACGGAATTTTGGAGGCTATTTGGTTAGATAGGGTTAGTTAGGCAAAGGTTGATAAGTCACCATCAATATCTTGAAAGGTGGTGGCTTATCTTATTGTTATTTAATATTATGCAAACGAAAGAAAACAAACAATCGCCGGACGATTTAATTCCTGGCTACCTGAAAGGAGAATTAACTGCTGATGAGACAAAGGAGCTTATCAGCTGGATAAAATCAGAGACCGCCAATAAGCGATATTTTGATGAATGTTGCGAAATATGGATCACAGCTAAAGCATCTCAAAAAAGTTACGTTTATAATTTTAACAAGGGTTTTTGGAAATTCAAACAAAAAATCAAAATCGGTGAAGAGTTATCTATTGGCTTAAACAAGATCAGTTTATTCAAAACACTAACCAGGTATGCGGCAATATTTATCGTTGCTTTTTCGTTGAGCGGGCTCTTGTTTTATTATATAGGTAAGAATCAGGTTTCAAATCCAGAACCGGGCTTTAGTGAATTAATTGTTCCTATGGGATCCCGCGCCCAATTCTCTTTGTCAGATGGAACTGCAGTTACATTGAATGCAGGTAGCAGATTAAAATATGATAACCGTTTTGGTATAGAAGACAGGGTTGTACAGCTTGAAGGAGAGGGATACTTTAAAGTTGCAAAAGACAGTATAAGACTCTTTACAATTAAAACTTCGCATTTAAATGTCATTGCTTTGGGAACAGAATTTAATGTAAAAGCCTATTCGGACGACAAAACAATTGAAACTACACTAATAGAAGGTTCCATAAAAATAGAAGAGATAACTGACAAAAGCGTGGCTGAAGTAATGGTACTTAAACCAAACCAGAAGCTTACCTTTTTCAATGAAGATTCAACAGCAATTCCCAGGTTAGTTGTGGAAAATGTTAATGTAGCACCGATTATATCATGGAAAGAAAACCGTTGGATTTTTGAGAAGCAGAATCTGTCGCAGATAGCAATGGAGCTGGAACGCAAATTCGATGTTCAAATAAATTTTGAGTCTGAACGATTAAAAACTTTCCGGTTCACAGGAATCATAATTGCTGAGCCCATTGAACAGGTACTTAAGGTTATGAGCATTACAGCTCCGATTAATTTCAAACTCAGGGGCAGGGTTGTTACCTTATCGGAAAATAAAAACATTGAAGAACTTAACAAATATCTGTACAACCAGCAATAAGTATAAATAGCCATAAGTATAAGCTTATAAAGTTTTGCCTATGAAAAGATAAAAACGTACCCTGAAACAAAGCGCAGGATGCTGAAACACCCCGCGCCAGGTTTTTACAAATTTTCCCCAATGTTACTTTCTTCAGGAGAACATTGATTTGTCAAACTTTAAAAACATTACAAAACTATGAAAAAAAAACTTCAAAACCTTATTCCTCTTTCGAAAACGGGAATAAAAAAACTTCTGTTAACCATGAAACTAGCTTTGATCATCGTTTTTCTAACCGTTTTGCAAGTTAGTGCAAATGTGTACTCTCAGATTACTGTCAATATGGATGTTCAGGATAAATCTATTCGTGAAGTGCTGAAAACAATCGAGCAACAAAGTCAGGTCAGGTTTTTTTACAGTGACGACTTGTTGTCCATGAACGAACAGATTGATATAAAAGCAGATAACAAAAACATTATAAGCGTGTTAGATGATATTTTTTCAAAATCTCCACTGACTTATAAAGCTTATGATAATAATCTTATCGTAATAGCGCCCAAGGAACTGTTACAACAACAAAACAGAATTACCGGGACTGTTACCGACAAAGATGGTACACCACTTCCCGGTGTAAACGTTGTTGTACAGGGGACTATTATCGGTGCAATAACCGATATAAATGGCAGTTATACCATAGAGGTACCTGACGCATCCGCAATTCTGAGATTTTCTTTTATCGGTTATGATATACAGGAAGTTGCTGTAGCAGGAAAAACAGTTATTGATGTTGCATTGACCGGCGGAGTGACAGGCCTTGAAGAAGTTGTAGTTATTGGTTACGGTATTCAGAAAAAAACTACAATTACCGGATCAGTGAGTGTTGTAAAGGGAGCAGATCTTGCCAGGGTACCGAGTGCTAATATTTCCACTTCCCTTGCAGGAAGGTTGTCCGGAGTAAGCATGAGGCCCAATGGTGGGCAACCTGGTTATGATAACCCGGACATTTATGTCAGGGGAATCGCTACTACAGGGACAAATAATCCATTAATCATTATTGATGGTATTATAAGAAATAACATAAACCAGGTTGACGCTTCAACTATCGAATCGGTAACTGTTCTGAAAGATGCTGCTGCAGCTTCACTTTATGGATTAGGTGGTGCTAACGGCGTTATCCTGATTACCACTAAAAAAGGGGCATTAGGAGTACCAATACTGACATTAAATAGTTATTATGGCTGGCAACAACCAACTTACTTTCAGGATGTTTTACATGCTAAAGATTTTATGAGACTGTCAAATGAAGCATATCTGAATGAACATCCCGGGTCGACTGCTACAGTATTTGAACCTGATCTGATAGCTAATTATGATGCTTTACACGCAGAAGATCCTGACCGTTATCCGAATAGTAATACTGATGATCTGGTGGATATGTCAGTTCCTATTCAAAACCATAATTTTCAACTTAGTGGTGGTTCTGAAAGTACGAAATATTTTGCAAGTATGGGATATTACAAACAAGATGGTATTTTTGATGCTATTAATTACAGGCGCTTTAGCTATAACATGAAGGTCGAATCAAAGCCTACTAATTCTACAACCTTATCTTTTTCTCTCCTCGGTTCGGTTGAACGTACCAACGACATTGATGCTAGTACTACATCAAATAGTCTTTTCAGAAGCCTTTACAGATTTGTCCCTACAAGGCCAATCTATTTCAGTAACGGTCTGTGGGGTGAATGTTTGGGCAGCGCTCCTGTAGGTGTATTTAATTCAGGAAGTTATAAAAAAGATGATGCGAATGCGATTTTAAGTACCATTACTATCGAGCAGCAATTACCTTTTATTAAAGGATTAAGTGTAAAAGGAACTTTCAGTTACGACACGCGAGGCAATCTCGTAAAGGGATGGCACAAACCTTTTTATTACTGGGTCCAAAATCTCAATACAACTCCTTATACTTATACACGGCAAGTAGGAAACCAAGAGTCGACCAGTGAGTTTTATACATTCCTGTCTCAGACACATGAGCATAGAACAAATATTACCTATCAGGGCTTCGTTAATTACCAGAGATCATTTGGTCTGAATGAAATTACAGGATTGTTCGTTGCAGAAGCACGAAACGATACATATAATATGTTATTTGCCCGAAGGAATAATTTTGCTATCCTGGTTGATGAAATGAATATGGGTAGTTCAAACAAACTCGATTTCGACAATACAGGTTCATCATCTGTAGGTGCCCAGATTGGATACGTTTACAGGTTAGGATATATTTATAATAATAAATACATGCTTGAAGCATCAGGCCGTTATGACGGGCATTATTATTTTGCCCCGGGTAAAAGGTGGGGATATTTTCCTGCTTTTTCAATAGGCTGGAGGATTTCGGAAGAAAATTTTATGACGAGCCTGGCTTATATCAATAACCTGAAAATCAGGGGTTCGTGGGGAAAAGCAGGTAACCTTGCCGGTTCTGCATATCAGTATCTGAGTGGGTATACTTTGTATGGAAACAGTTATGCTTTTGGTACCGGCCAAATGGTTCAGGGAGCTTATTCACCTCGTGAAGCAAACCCCAATATCACATGGGAAATATCTACAAATTTGAATGTTGGTTTTGAAGCCTCATTATGGAATAGTTTGTTAATGGTTGAAGCAGACTATTTCCTTGAAAGAAGGACCGGTATGTTGCTGGCTCCGGCGATAAAAGTACCAATTGAATATGGTTTAGCCCTTGCCGATGAAAATGCTGGGGAAATGAAAAACCAGGGTTTTGAGTTGACTCTTGGGTCGAGGTATGAATTTCAAAACGGATTAAGATTAGGCTTTGATGGTAATTTAAGCGTTGCCAAAAACAAAATGACTCAGGTATTCGAAACTGCTGCTACCTTTAATAATCCTAACCGCAGTAGGACAGGCAGACCTTATGGTACTCCATTTGGTTATCACTCACTGGGTTTGTTTTCTACTGCTGATGACAAAAACGGTGACGGTATAATTGACATTACAGAATATCCCGTTACTCAGTTTGGAGCTCTGCATCCCGGAGATATTAAATATGAAGATATCAGTGGCCCAGGTGGTAATATGATCCCCGATGGTAAAATTGATGGTAACGACGAAGTCTCAATTGGTTACCCTGTTTATCCTTTAATGAGTTTTGGTTTTACTCCTAATGCTGAATGGAAAGGATTTGATTTGAGCTTGTTCTTCCAGGGTTCTGGAATGAGCTCATTTAGAATCGCGACCTTCCAAACGATTCCGTTTCAGAATGCCAATAGTAACAGTGATTATGAATATTTTAACGACCACTGGACGCCAACGACCCAAGATGCTACATATCCAAGAGCTACCTCTGGCCCTTATCCAAATAATACACAGGATTCGGACTTCTGGATGAGGAATACATCTTTCCTCAGGCTGAAAACCGGTACTTTAGGCTATTCACTTCCAACCAGTGTAATACAATTTTTGAAGGTTAAGAGTGTAAGGGTATATTTTTCAAGCCAAAATCTATTTACCCTCAGTAAGCTTAAGTTTATGGATCCTGAAATGAGTTATACCAGACGTGAAACTGGATATCCAAACATGAAGTCATTGTCTTTTGGTGCAAATATAATCTTTTAGCTATCTCATTTATAAAAATTGAATACTATGATAAAGTTTAAAAAAATTAGAAACATTGCGTTTATAGGACTAATACTTATAAGTACGTTATCGTGTGAACAGGAAGATTTCCTTGAAACTACAAACAAGTCAAACCTGTCAGACGCTAGTATGTGGGCCAGCGAAAGCAATGCTGACATCTTCTTAACTGACTGTTACAGTCAATTGTACGCGAGAAGCAATCAGGCTCAAAACCTGGATTCGTTTACCGATGATAATGATCCAAACTTTTACTACACAGCATTTAACTGGAAAAAAGGCATATGTGTCTCTTCAAGTAATAGTTTTTCTATTTGGCGGGAAATATCGGGTCCTGCTAATGATGCAAACTGGCCTGCCACATACAGTAAAGTTAGAAAAGTGAATACGTATATTATGCAGCTGAACAATAACTCTGCAAATTTTTCGGCAGAATACCTTGCAAAACGTATTGATGAAGCTAAATTTTTAAGAGCCTATTTTTACAGCGAGTTGTTTATGCGTATCGGAGGTCTTTCAATTATTACAGAACCACAGGATAGGGCCACTATGACTGAAGATGAGATTTATGTACCCAGAAGCACCTTTGAAGAGACCTTTAATTTCATCATCAAGGAATTAGATGACGTAATCAATGCCGGTAATTTAGAAGTTAAATATAATAACGGCAATGCTAATGCAGGAAGAGCAACCCTGGGAGCTGCCCTTGCATTAAAAGGATGGCTACAATTGTTTGCAGCCAGCCCGGCTTATAACTCAGCTAGCCCTGCTGTTCCAGCAAGCGCTGATAATCTACAGTCTTTTGCAACACCAAATGCTGCCAGATGGGCAACTGCTGCTGCCACTAATAAACAATTCATTGATACCTATGGACATAAAGGCACGGGTCAGTATAATTTATACCCAAAAATGTCTGAGTTCTGGTATGAAGCAAATGAATATAATAGTGAAGTCATATGGGACAGGCAACATGTTGGTAATGTTATGCCAAATTTTTATGATAGATTTGGTGGTGGGCCAAAATGGGGACCTGATATTGATAACTGGTGTAATTATACTCCCACCCAGGAGCTTGTTGACACGTATCAGATGGCTAACGGTAAGGATATTACCGACCCGACTTCCGGTTATGACGATCAAAATCCTTATGTAGGCCGCGAAAAGAGGTTTTACGATTTTATCGTTTATGACGGAGCATCTTATAAACAAGACTGGATGCCAGAACCATTCATAGTCTATACGCGTATTGACCGGGTAAATCCTGCATTAAACGAGATTGACTTAGCTGCAACTGATCAGAGCAACACAGGTTATTATTCCAAAAAGAGGTTGGATAATCTGCATAAACCAATGGGCAATATGAGTGGAATCAACTATGTTTACTACCGTTACGGAGAGGTTCTGCTAAATTATGCCGAAGCTCAGAACGAGGCTGTAGGACCTGATGCATCTGTTTATGAAGCAATAAATGCTATCAGAACCAGGCCGGGGACTGACCTTCCCGAATTGACGCCCGGTTTAACCCAAGCACAGATGCGTGACGCAATTAAACGTGAACGCAGAGTTGAACTAATGTATGAAGATAAGAGATTGTATGACCTATGGCGTTGGAAAGATGCGATGGTAAATTTGAATACAGATCTGACTTGTATGGTTATCAGAAACTCAGTGCCTGAAGATAACAGCGGAGTGTGGGGTTATACAAGAACTTCGCTAAATCACTCGCATGTATTTACGCAGAAAATGTACTTTAATCCAATTAACCAGAGTGTAATTGATCAGAATCCAAAAATGATACAAAACTGGGGCTATTAATAAAATAAAATGATTATCCGTATTGATAAAATATAGTATTTTAGTGAAAAAGTGAGAAACTATGGGAAAGGCTGATGGTTGTTGCGGTTGAGAATACATGGTATGGCAAAATTGTTTATGTTAACGGATAATAATTTAAAATAATTTAGGGTGTGTAATAAAATAAGTTGTGCAATCATATTTATTAATGGTTTGATAATCAGTATTGTATGTAAAGTTTTACTGTAAATGTTGCACTTGGTGCAAAGCCTGGCTGGAGTGATATTATTTTGGATAATTCATGGGGTCCTTTAATCGGGTGTATTACAATCCCACGAGAATAGAGATGGTAAAACGAGGAGGAAGAAGGCAGTCTTAACACTTCATAGTACCGACGAAAGCCGGGGAATCAGTCCCATGAAAGCCAGTGAGGAGGAAAGGTTGTTATCTGGAATCGGGAGTGTAATTTGGTAACATTAAATGAATCTATTTCATAAAGAAGATGTCAACGGGAAAATTGCAGATAACAGAGCGGGCAAGAAAACATAAAGGAGAAGCCCTGCATAGCCTGCATCATTTCATAGACAACGCCCTGTTGGAGGAATGTTACAGACAAAAGAACAAGAACAGTGAAGCGGGAGTCGATGGAGAAAATTGGTATGAATTCGACAAAGAAGCAACGGTAAGGATACCAGAGCTGGTACGCAAATTCAAAACAGGCGAATATAGAGCACGCAAGATACGCAGGGTGTACGTACCGAAGGGAGACGGAGGCCAGCGACCGCTGGGTATAAACACTGTTGAAGACAATCCCCCTACTATTGAAAAAACAGTTGAGTTTTTTAGCTAACGAAATAGAGGGAATAAAGTTGTGATAGAGCAAAAATTGAAAAATATTAACAAGCTGA
>Ga0307377_10006039_pt1 | contig 12793 bp, 10 predicted proteins | sample TR3MG_FD_202535 | JGI IMG/M metagenome (GOLD analysis project Ga0307377, IMG submission 202535) | Soil microbial communities from Risofladan, Vaasa, Finland - TR-3 | ecosystem: Environmental > Terrestrial > Soil > Coastal area > Acid sulfate soil | place: Finland: Risofladan, Vaasa | collected...
TCCTCTTCGATGGTTTCCCTCGCACCTATATTCAGGCCTACATCCTCGAAGGGCTGATGATTAAGCTCAATACCTCGTTGAGTACGCTCATTAGCCTGCAGGTTGACGAGGAGGTATCGGTGGAGCGCTTACTCAACAGGGGTAAAACCTCCGGCCGCAGCGACGACAACGAAAAGGTAATCCGTACCCGTCTCCGTGAGTACAATGAGAAGACATTGCCCGTGCTGCAGTTCTATAAGGATAAGGGAATTTACCGTGAGGTAGATGGGAGTGAAGATATTGATTCTGTCACCTTCCATATCGATGACATCGTGCAGGAGGAACTTTCCAAGCGACTCTTCAATGTGGTGCTGTTTGGATCACCTGGCTCGGGTCGCAGCTCACAGGGAAAGGCTATTGCCAAGGAGTTTGGACTGGAGTACGTTGCCACCGGTGAAATGCTGCAGCAGGAGATGGAGGTTAACCGGGAGATGGCACAAATGTATCTGGAGCAGTTCGAAAATGGTGAGTTTATCCCCGACGAGGTGGTGGTGCAGCTCATCGAAAAAAAGTTGGCCAACACCCGCAATGTGAAAGGTTTCCTTTTCAAGGGTTTTCCGCGCAATTTGGTGCAGTCCTACATTCTCGACGGGCTGTTAAAAAAGCATGGTTCATTCATATCGCAGTACGTAGTTGTTGAAGTGCCCACGCTTGAGCTATTTCGTCGCCTCGACGAACGCGGGAAAACAGCTGTGGCGCTGCCTTACGACAAAACTACCACTAAAATTCTTAAGCGACTTCAGGAATACGAAACCAAGACTTTTCCCGTTATTGAAAAATACGATCAGCACGTGAGCGTTAAGCGAGTGAGCGGTGTTGGCACGTTCGAGGAGGTGTTCCATCGGATAGCCGCAGAGGTTGAGAATGGTGTTAAGCGAATGCGCTAAAAACAGCTATTGATGCACTTTTCATTTATATTGCCCAGGCGAAGGCTGCTGCTGTGGCTTCTGCTAAGTTTTACAACTTTGCTTATACTGATGCTAGCATTGGCTAGTAGTATTGTGGTTAAGGGTAGTAACAGCTTACTTTATTCTAATGTCGATAAGCTGCCGAGCAACCGAGTGGGGTTGCTGCTTGGCACCTCGCCAAGGCTCAGCAACGGTGATCCTAACTATTTCTTCATTTACCGTATCGATGCAGCCGCTATGCTCTACTTCAGAGGAAAAATCCGGTATATTCTTGTCAGCGGCGATAATCGTCACCTTAGTTACAACGAGCCTCAGGAGATGAGAAGGGCGCTTCCCAGCGGTTCCATAATCAGCGTGCCCTGTATATTGCCCGCAACAAAGGAATTGCTGCCATTGCCTTCAATGCCAAAGATGTGGATGCCTATGATGGATTTAGGACCAGAGTGCGGGAGTACTTCGCACGCGTAAAGGTTATAATCGACATATGGTTCAATGCTCAGCCGCGCCACCTCGGACCAAAAGTGGTGATTGGGAGATAGGTTACTCATTTTTTTTACTGACTAGGTTTCACCAAATTGCTTCCCTCTGTTCTTGTTTGGCTTCTTCATGTTGTCCTACACCCATAATCCATAGCCATTTTTTCATCTCATCAGCTATTTCGACCAAAACTGCACCAATCCCCCGATTGCTCAACAATCCAATTGTTCTTTTCCCGAATAATTACCATTGCTTAGTCAAAAAGAACCGTCGTTTAATCCTCTCTTTAGGCCCGCAGGTAAAACTTACAAAACGGTGAGGTGCAGCTACCGTATGATTGTGTAGTAGCAATCGATTTCGCTACGAAGCATCATAAATTGGTAGTCATAGTGGTCATTTTTTTATCACTGGCTTGGTTTGCTTCTTAGTTTTTTAATTTTGGATGGAATACAAATGATTGCAATGAAGATGTTGGATTTACAATTTGCATTCACCCGAGAGAAAGTTGGCACTTTAAGGATTATGACGAAGCTTAATAAGGTAAGACATGTGGCGTAAGGTTATTGTATCCATAATGATGTTGGCAACCTTGAGTGGGGTGGCCTCTGCACAGAAGGGAACTATTTCGGCGGAGAAGGCAAAGGAACTTCAATTAATGGTTTCTCAGGCCAATGAAAGGCAGGGGAGTGGAGACTATAACCAGGCAGTGATGCTTTACAATCAGGCTGCCCAAGGATACCTGATGTATGGTATGACAAAGCAGGCAACCGATCTGCTACAAAGTGCATTGAAATATAGCCGTATCTTGGGGAATACCAACGGAATTCTTATTCTCGAAAATCAGCTGGGCATGCTCGCCTATGAGCAAGGTGAATTTTCTGAAGCTTCCGCATATTTTAATGATGGTATTGACCTTGCCCGGAAAGCTGGGCGGAAATCCGATTTAGCAACCATGCTGGTTAGCATATCCAACGTACTGTTTGAGCAGGGAAAGTATGCCGATGCAAAACAAAATGCAGATGAGGCTACCAGTATTGCAACTCAGCTCACCAGCTTGCCACTTCTGCAGTCATGCTACTCCCTTTCGAGTAGAATTGCCGAAAAGATGGGGGATAGGAAGAAAACTGCCGATTACTTTGAACTGTATACTGCCGTAACCAAAAAAATTCAACAGCAGCAAATGGCAGCAAATGAATTGAATGCCAATCAAAGGGTGGAGCAGGCGCATCAAAAGGTTCAGGAGGTTGTTGCCGCTAAACAATTAACGGAAAAGGAGTTGGCAGAGAACCAGAAGAGTCTGGAAAAGGCCCAACAAGTATCCCGTGAAATGCAGCTACAAATTGAGTTGCTCAACAAGGATCGCATGCTCAAGGAGGCCATAATTGCAAAGCAGAACCTTATGAGGTGGGTCTACATACTTATAATTATTGTATCACTACTATTTGCTTCACTCATATATTATGGTTATCGTTCTAAAAGGCGTGCAAATATATTGCTAAGGCTTCGCAATGATGAGATTGTTCGTCAGAATATAGAGATACAGACGCAAGCGGAGGAGCTTAAGGTTATTAACGATCAAAAAACGAAGCTCTTTTCAATCATTGCCCATGACCTTCGCAGCCCGCTAAGTTCGCTTGTAACTCTGCTAAACGTTGCCAATTCAGGATACATCTCCGATGATGACTTTAAGGTTGCCATTCAGGCATTAAGTGAAAATGTGAGCCATACATCCTCATTACTCGAAAACTTGCTGAATTGGGCACGATACCAAATGCAACGAGTTAAGGTAACTAAAGTGCAAGTAAACCTGCAGGAATTAGTTGAAGATAAAGTTAACTTACTCAAGGAACAGGCTCGGACAAAGGGCATAATTATGAAGAATAACGTTGCCGCAAACTGTTATGTATTTGCTGATTATGATATGGTTGCACTTGTAATACGTAACCTGATGTCAAATGCAGTGAAGTTTTGCATAGCAGGTGACAGCATTAGCATTTCAGCTACAATGGCTGCAAACGAAGCTGTGGTTGAGGTTAAGGATACCGGAGTGGGAATGTCATCCGATAGTTTGAGTCGGCTATTTGGAAGCGAGATATTCACCACTCCGGGAACTTCCAACGAGGCTGGCACTGGATTAGGTCTTATCCTTTGTAAGGAATTCGTGGAACTCAATAGTGGTAAAGTATGGGCAACCAGCGTATTGCACGAAGGTACCAGCTTCTTCTTTACTCTGGAGGCAGCATGTATTCACTCTGAGGTTGTGGGCTCATTATCAGTTAGTTCAAATCAGCAGCAGAATTAATAATTCTATACTGAAATTAATCTAACTCCCGTTGGCTCTGCTGATGGGAGTTTTGTATTTACTACTGCAGCATTCCTTTCAAATTTGGATTCCTTCTTGCAGTATTTCATACATATTTTATGAGCCGCAAAACATTCTTATATCTGAGTTGTTATTTATCGAATGAACATTCAATCTAAGCATGGATAAGCGACAAGCAATACTTCAGGTGATGCTCCGGCTAATTACCGAGCAGGGGATACACGCCACCCCCATGGCTCAGGTGGCCAAGGAGGCTGGCGTCGCCGCTGGGACAATCTACCACTACTTTTCCAGTAAGGAGCAGCTCGTCAACGAGCTCTACCTTGAAGTGAAGCGTGAGTTTGGCCAAGTACTGAACCTGCATCTATTGGTGGATTTGCCATTTAAAGAGCAATTTTGGAAGATTTGGCAGGCGTTATATCAATACTATATTGAGAATCCGCTGGCCTTTGGTTTTTCGGCTCAGCTGGCTCATTCACCACTCATTGCCTCTGAAATCAAGGAGACTGGTAAGACCCACTATCAACCTATTTACGATTTTTTTACCGCCGGTATGCAGCAGGGGTTGCTCAAACCAATGGACGTTACTTTAATGGCCGAGTTGATTTATGGCAACGTTGCGGTAACGGTTCAGCTGCAACAGAGTGGGGAAAGTTCCATATCTCCAGAATTGCTGGAACAGGCCATTCAATTCTCATGGGATGGGGTTGCCATTCAGTGATGAACTTGCTATGCAAATGAATATTCAATGGAAAAAGTAACTAGAATGAAAAAAACAATTTTGATTACAGGAGCCTCATCCGGAATAGGAAGAGGTACTGCCCTCTATTTTGCAGCCAAGGGTTGGAATGTTGCTGCTACCATGCGTACTCCAGAAAATGAAGTTGATTTGGGATTGGTTGAGGGCATAAAGTTGTTTCGACTCGATGTGACCAAGCCGGAGACCATCCGTCAGGCTATAGACGAGACAATCAATACCTTTGGCGCACTCGATGTGGTGGTGAATAATGCTGGTTATGGTGGTGTGGGTGTTTTTGAAGCCGCTTCACCAGAACAAATTCAGCGCCAGTTCGATACCAATGTTTTTGGGGTGATGAACGTTATTAGGGAGGTGCTTCCATACTTTCGAGAGCATCGAAGAGGAACTATTGTAAACGTAACTTCTGTTGGTGGGCTCATCACATTTCCAATTTATAGCGTTTACCATGCCACCAAGTGGGCTGTGGAGGGTTTTGCAGAGGCGCTGCAGTATGAGCTTAGGCCATTCAACATCCGAATTAAAAACATAGAGCCGGGTGCCATTAAGACTGACTTTTATGATCGTTCCCAAGATTTGTTTAAGAAGGATGGGCTCACCGAATACGATAGCTATGCGCAGGTAACGCTCGCTAACGCACAAAAGGTGGGACAAGATGCTCCCGGTCCGCACGTAGTTGCCAAAAAGATATATCAGGCCGCTACCAGTAGCAACTACCGCCTACGGTACGCTGCTGGACCACAGGCCCCAGCACTGCTTGTTCTCAGGTGGCTACTACCACTTTGCTGGTTTAGGGGGATTGTGAGAATGGTGGTTGAAAAAGGTTATCGCTCCAAGTAACCACATTAATGGACAAGAGATTATGGATGAGCAGAAACTTGAGATGGCATTTCGACTAAAGCGGGAATTTTTTGATGCCGGTAATACCCGCGAATACTCCTTCAGAATAAAACAGCTAAAGACCTTAAAGCGTGCCATTCAGGCACATGAACAGGAGGTTTTAGATGCCCTATATGCCGATATGCACAAGCCAACCATGGAGGCATACTCTAGCGAGGTGGGTATTCTGTACGAGGAGTTGAACTTTACAATTAAACACCTGCATAGTTGGATGAAGCCGGTGCGCGTATCAACACCGCTAGTGCTCCATCCCAGCAACTCGCGCATATATTCCGAACCACTGGGCGTAGTGCTAATAATTGGCCCTTGGAATTACCCTTTTCAGTTGCTGCTTGCGCCATTGATTGGAGCCATTGCTGCCGGTAACTGCGCAATAATAAAACCTTCTGACAATACGCGACATACATCTGCAATTGTTGAAAAAATTATTAGTTCGGCGTTTGCTGAAAATTACATTTCGGTGGTGCAGGGACCTGGCGCAATGGTAGGCCCAAAGCTTATAGAGCAGTTTGCTTTTAACCATATATTTTTCACCGGGAGTCCTTCGGTTGGCAAGCAAATTATGGCTATGGCTGCTAAGCACCTTACTCCTGTAACGCTCGAGTTGGGAGGGAAAAGCCCTGCTATTGTTCACGCTGATGCAAATCTCAAAGTTTCTGCAAAGCGGTTGGTTTGGGCCAAGTTCTTCAATGCTGGACAGACCTGCGTTTCGCCCGATTATCTTTTGGTACACAGTAGCGTGAAGGATGAGTTGGTGGCCCTGCTTTCCAAAACCATTACGGAGCTTCTTGGCAGCGACCCCCTGGTGAGCGAAGACTTTACCCACATTGTGAACGACCGTCGATTCAATACACTTATTGGCTACATTCAGGATGGAACGATTTTGCATGGTGGACGTTATGATGCGAACAATAGGGTTATTGAGCCAACTTTGCTCGATAAGGTATCGCTGGAAAGTAGCGTTATGAAGGAGGAGATATTTGGCCCAATTCTTCCAATAATCACCTATGAATCGATGGAGGAGGTGGTGCCAATTATTCGACGAAATCGCTACCCGCTGGCCTTCTATCTTTTTACTAAAAGCCGAAAGGTTGAGCAATACTTTTTAGATCGGGTTGAATTTGGAGGTGGAGCCATTAACAATGCATTGGTGCACCTAGTCAATTCACGTTTGCCCTTTGGCGGTGTTGGAAATAGCGGAATGGGCAGCTACCATGGAAGACAAAGTTTTGAGGTGATGTCGCACCAAAAAAGCGTTTTAAGAACCTCCACCACGGTTGATCCATCGCTTCGCTATGCACCTTACACTGTGGGGAAACTTAAGTGGATGAAGCGTTTTTTTCGCTGAAATGGTAAGATTTGTAGTGGTTTCCCCTTTATTCTAATGGATGAACCGCATTGTTGTTAATAAAAATCGATGGTGACATTGTCGTAAAGAATTTTCCTTTTTTCGACATCCCACAGGTATATGGTATATTCATTATGTTCTGATGGTGACGGATAAAGCGTAGGTAGCACGAGCTCCACATTATGCCATTTACCTGCATTCTCTGGTGTTAGATCTATTTCGTATTGCTGTTCGCTTATTCGTTCTTTTTTGGAGTGTAGCGAAGCAATTAACAGAAGTTTGCCCTCCTTTTCATTGGAGAAAATGCGTGCTTTGAATACTGGTTGGGCTTTATTAATCCTTTTTAGAGTAGAATCGTTTAGAGTTAAGGCCAACCCCCATTCGTTGTCCTTGTCAACAAAACCAACCCTGTTTTCAGGGTTTAAGGAGTCGACTTTTGAGCGGGTATTTTGCCAGAGCACGCTATAGTACCTTTCGAAATTGATACTTTCAGAAAGTCTGGGCTTACGGTTGTTAAACCCAAGCAGCTCATCGATGGAATGAGGAGAATGATCGCTGCTTCGTCGTAGGATAGTGATGTTTTCGTTTCCACCAACTCGCTCAACCATCGAGAGAATTTCAGGGTAGTTGCTCACCACGTCATTTATGAACAGACAATTTTGGATAGAAATGTAGTTATACGGCCATGTTAATGCTTTTTGAATCCAATCGTGGCTGAGGTATAGCATGGAGTAGCCTTGTCGATGCATTCTGGCCAAAGGAATGTTGGTGGAGTATGAACCAAGTGCTAGGATTTTCTGGTTTTTGCCAATTTTCAACGAGTCTAGCAGTTTATCTGAGTTGGCGTAGTTTTCAACGGTTAGCTCAATGGTATCTCTTCCTGGCTCTCGCCTCTCTTTTAGCCTTTTGTGTGCTTCACGTTGGGCGAGAACGGTAAATGAAAGCAGCAAGATTATCCCAACAACAATTCCTCTTTTGGTTTTTATGGAATAGACACTAATCAGTAATAAGAATAGAAGCGCTACTGGTAGAAAGAGGGAGTCGAGCCAGTAGTAATCGTGATCTCTATACTGCTTGGTCATTAGAAATGCGTAAAGAATTGCTCCAAAACCTGCAATGGCCGTTTGGATGGCAAGTGCCTTTTGGCTTGGTGTTAGCGCTATCTTTTTTATGATCAGGGCAACCGTAAAGGCTATGGCTGCTGCATAAAGTGCAATGTAGTGGATGTGGGTGTAGTAGTGGAATTTCCAATGATAGTAGGCGGCCCAAAAGGTGTCTTTAAAATTTTGAAGTGAATCGGGAGGAGCTGGGCTTCCAAGAAAAATGGAACCGTTGGCGTGACGAAGGTGCTGATTGTATAAGAAGTAGCCAACAATAGCCATAAATGATGCTCCATAAGTTATGATTTTATTCCATGAAAATTTTTTCTCCTTCGTAGCCAGAAGTAGTTGATGGCAAAGAGTTGCAATAAGAAAAATGGCAAAAGGAGTGCGGGCTAACGCGGCTAGGGTGAGAAACAGAATTGCTAGCCAAAATTCCTTCATCTTTTTGCTTTGCAGGTGACAAAAGAAGAAGTAGTAGCCAATGATTGCGTTCGCCAGTGACGGTATGGTTGGAATAAAAGTTGCTTGGTAGTAAATGAAAACGGGAGAGAGACTTACAAAAAGTACTGTGGCATATGGAGCAATGCTGTTGCTGGATATCTTTCTCGCTAATAGGAATAGAAACAGCAGACCGATCAAGCTATAAACAAGGTCGTAAATTCGCATCCAAAATGGATATTCTGTTCCAGTTAGTCCCATCAGCAGTGCTGGGATGTATTGATGAATGGGGAAGTCGATACTTGTTAACCGGTTTGGATAGGGGGTTCCGTAATTGTCGGGGAACTGCTTGTTTAGTATGTAGGTTTGAGGATGAAAAAAGTCGTATCCATTCTCGGTAAATCCTAGTGCCACGGAGTAGTAGTCGGCTTGCGTCCAAGCGTGAATAAACGATGGGAAACGATTCATTTCCTTTTGGTGATAATGCACCAACAGGGCAAGAATTGTCAGAACTAAAAGGAGGGGAAAAAATATCTTTCTGAGGAGTTTATGCATCGTAACGGTTAACAAGTTGATTCAAAGTAAAGAAATTTCAGGCCACCATCTTTATTTTGTGTCGTATTTTTAGGATAAAATAATCGAGGTAATACTTCCGCAAACGATTTCGTTTTTGTAGTTTTGTTTAAATTCAACCACCATGATTAAGCTATCTCAAAAGCAGCTGCTCACCATTGCTTCAGATCTTGAAATGGGTATGCGCTGTTACATCAACAAGAATACGGGCGATATAATTACCGTGCCGGTGTTGGAGGATATGTTTTTTGATGAGGATCAAGAGATGGAGGATCTCCTCAGACCTGTAAGAGAATCCCCTGAGAAATACTTGGAAGTTGAGAGAATGCCATCTGCAAAGATGCGGGAGGTTATGAATAAATTTGCGACCGAAGAGGATGATGCAGTAGTTAAGCAGCAGCTAATCGATGCTCTTCAAGGACAGAGGCCATTTAGAGCTTTTAAACGAGTGGTTAGCAGTTCAGTTGATTTTCGTCAAAGGTGGTTTGTGTATAAGGCCAATTGCTACCGAACTTGGGTTGAAAAGCAGCTTCTTAATATTATTTAGAAAAAGTATCAAATCCGTCATAATAAAGGGAGAGGCTGTTCATCTTATTGAGCAGCCTCTCCTCATATAGCTATCGGCTATACTCATCAATAACATTGCTAATACTGCGTTGGCATACCTTACAAAATTTCTCGTGGCGAGTATACATTATGCAGTCCACTTGGGGTCGGTAAAGCCCTTTAGCCGAATAGCCTGCGCCTTCGAATGCTCCAACGGCATCCTTGTACTTCTCCTTGCTGAATAGCTCTGTTTCCATCGCTTTTTGGTTAAGGAATAGATTTTCCATAACGCTTTCGTCCACGTGAGCGGCACGCAGGCTATCACGCGTTTTTTGAACCTGATATTCATACTTGTCAAAAGCCTCCTTGTTCCAAGGGGTAGGGATGGGCGTGCCCTCTGTTACAAGGTCTTTCCATTTGAGATTATTCTTATCCAAAAGGGCGGTAATATTTGGTTCCCATGGTTCCACCGTAATGTTGGGCGCTTCGTAGGCAACTGCGGAGGAGTAGTACTCATCGGCGAGGCCGGCTAGGTGGTGTCCAAGTTCGTGAATCATTATGTAGTTCGAAAAGCGATTATCGGCGGCTACAGTGGTGTAAAGATTGTAAATACCACCACCTCCATAGGTTCTTTCGTTAACCAGAATAACCGTGAAATCGTAAGGAACTGCAGAGGCAACATTTCGAATGGTTTTGTTGTCGTAGCTTAGGAGGTATCGCTCGGAGTCGAAGCTGCTATAGTGTGTCGAAAGTGGGCTTCGCCTAAAAATTCCATGGTGCGGTTTGGTTACACCCGACTCTTCTGCGGGTGTTTCCACTGCACGAATATTAATGTCCTTAATTCTGCTCTTGTATGGTTCAACACCTAAAAGTGCTGCTGAAAGACGCTTTGCGTCGCTTCTGAATTTTCCCATTTCAGCTTCAGTGTAGCCATCACCCAGAATTACAATATCGAGTTTGGTGCTTGCTGGCCCATTACTGGCAATGATATCCACCTTTTCGGTATGTTTTATTTCAGCTGGATTTACCTGTCGCGAAGCCGGATCGATGGTGGTAATCCATACGGTTTCAAATTTATTCTTGCTATCCCGTTTTTTGAGTTTTATTATTACTGACTTTAATGGCCATGGGAATCGGAGCGATTCTGAGAATGTTCCCCACAGCGAGTCGGCCTCGGGTGTACTTTGCCACTCGCCAAATATGCTGGCAAATCCACGGGAGTATAGCAATATATTTGAGGCCTTATCAACCACCTCAAAGAAGTAGGAGCCCAGCTCAAATTTGTCGATGAGCTGTGTTTGGCTTCCAGACCATAAACCATCGTTCACAACCTGATCAATGGCAAAATGCTCCCGCTTTGCGTTGCCCGTATGGTAGTAATCGAGCCGCATGGTTTTATCGGTGAAGTAGGTTTTGAAATCTACATTACCGCGATTTATTGTTGCAATGGTGTCGATATTCTTCGGTTGATTTTTTGCCGTTTGACTCTTAGGAGTGCAGCCGGCAAAACCAATCACAATGGTAGTTAGTATTACAATTTTTCGCATAGGTAGTGGGTTTTGTTCTGGACCAAGTTATAAATGATTTGACAGATAAAATACTTGGCTTAGGTTTTTGTTTTTTAGTTTTGAGACAATTTTATCTTAACCTGCCTTGAATTGAAACGCCTGGCAACTTTAATTTTTTCTCTGATATATACTGCGGCTAGCCTTATTTGATGGTCGAGCCTCCTTTTCGCGCCATCCGCTGGGCAATTACGCTGGCAGCGATAAGTTGGAGTGCATGGTAAATCATCAGCGGGAGCAGAATAATCCCTGCTGCAGCACTGTTTGGAAAGAGAACCTTGCTCATTACAGATCCGTGCACTAGCGATTTTTTCGAACCGCAAAATACGGCTGTAATATTGTCTTCCCTACTAAAGTGAAGTATCTTTCCAATTAGGGTAATTAAACCAAACATAAGAAAGAATATACTCACCATACCAAGGCCAAGAAGCAGAATATCGCTGATGGTGTGGTTTGCAAACATGTGTTCAGCGAATGATTGACAGAAGGCGGTATACACAATCAGCAAAATGGTAGTTTGGTCGAAGTAGCGTAGCTGCTTTCGATGCTTTTCGGCCAAGGCACCAAGTTTGGAATGCAGCAGTAAACCTAGAACCACAGGAAATAGTACCTGAAGCATTAATTTCAGGATGATTACCGTTAGGTCGATATGACCGCTACCTGAAGCAATGAAAATGCCCATCCAAATTGGGGTAATAAAAACACCAATTAATGCAGATATGCTGGCGTTGAAGATGGCTCCGGGTATATTGCCTCCGGCAATTGAAACCATTACTACGGAGGATGATACGGTAGATGGTAGCGCAGCTACAAAGAAAACGCCTAGCCAAATAAGGTTTGTGCTTTCAACGTGAAGCATGTGTATAATGCCAAGAATTAAAAGGGGGAATAGAACAAAGGTAGCCAGCTGCACAGTGAGGTGCAGGTGCCAGTTGCTCAATCCTTCACGTAATCGTTGAGGACTGAGCCGTAATCCGTAGAAGAAAAATATGAGCGAAATGCCGTAGTTTGCTAGCTCTTTTAGAGAGAATAGTCCCTTTTGAACACCGGGTGATGGTAAAAGATAGGCCAGTAGAATCATGCCCATCAAGGCTAGAATAAACCAGTCGAGTCCAACCTTTGTTAGCAATAACCATAAGCTTTTGCTGGCCTTTTGTTGCTTCATCTATTTTGTTAAGTTTAGGAAGGCAAAAGTAGAAAAATTGCTTGACTGACTTAACCACTTAACCTTTTTGCTGCTGATCATTCTTCAACGTCACAACCATTCTGGTATTTCCATTCCTGCTCTCAGCAGAAATAGTTCCCTTATGCAGCTTTGCAATTTGGCGTGCAAGGCTCAACCCAACCCCACTGCCTTGTGGCTTGGTGGTGAAAAAGGGGGTAAACATTTGCTCCAAAATGTCAGGTGGAATACCATCGCCGTTATCGCTAACTATGAGCTGTACCTCTTCATCCAGTGCCATGCATTCAATGGTGATTTTCTTTTTTTGTCCTTGGCATGGTGCTTCAATTGCATTCCGCAGCATCATTATTAGCAACTATTCAATTTGATGATGATCTATTAATTTTCTAATTTGCCTTTATTTGTTCACTATTTATTTTATACATTTTCCTATTAAACGACCCTAAGTTGGCGAAGTCAAAATAAAATCTTGAATCAATCAGTTACTAACACAAAACCGAACTCAATGAAAAAACTTATTGCTGTTGCAGCTGCTTTTTGCCTGTTCGTAAGTGCTTACGGCCAGGAACAGGGCAGGTTGCTGCGCTTTCCTTCTGTGGGAGGCAACGAGATAGCTTTTACCTATGCTGGTGA
>Ga0307377_10006042_pt1 | contig 12787 bp, 8 predicted proteins | sample TR3MG_FD_202535 | JGI IMG/M metagenome (GOLD analysis project Ga0307377, IMG submission 202535) | Soil microbial communities from Risofladan, Vaasa, Finland - TR-3 | ecosystem: Environmental > Terrestrial > Soil > Coastal area > Acid sulfate soil | place: Finland: Risofladan, Vaasa | collected...
TGGCACAATATGTAGTAAAAAGCGGTGACACACTTTCAAAGATTGCAAGTATGTATGGGGTTGACTACCGACAGATAACCGGCTATAAGTCCGGTGATCCAAACAGGATATATGTCGGTGAGGTTGTAACTATCCCTGACAAGGGGCAAGTGAAAAGCGCATCTACGACTGCACCTGTTGTTACCGGAACAAAAGCAACTTCAACACCAACGCCAACACCGGCACCAGCAAAAACAAATACTTCAACGGTTCAAACATCATCGAGCCTTCCGCCTTCACGCATTGATCCACCGAACCAATCAAACCTTCCAATCACTATAGATCAGAGTGGATATCGGTATGCAAAACAATACGATGTAAAGACCGGACAATACTACTACACTCGGATGCAGTCATTGACCGTACAACCAACACAAAGTATGGGTGGTGCTGTTCTTGCTTCAGCCGGTGGTGGTGGACAACAATATCCTGATCCTTGGTCAAATCAAAAGACCTCTACACCATCAAAAAGTTTTTCTCAAATATCAACACCGTCACAGGATATAGCAAAAGCCGCATCAACTCCGTATGATCCGAACGCAAATATACCGCTTGGTAACGCATTATCCGCCGCAGACAAACAGGCACTTGAAGCATTGAAGGCAAGTAAGCTCAATTATGGTGACTATGAGCGTCAGGCACTTGACGAGTTGACACCGTGGTATGAGAAACTTCTTGCAGAAAGTAATTATGATATTGACTTGGCACTTCGGCATCTTGAAGAAACATATACGCTTGGACAAAGACAAGCAAAAGCGACAACCGGAGAGCAACTTCGTATGGGTGAACCAACATTGCAACAAGAGAGAAAGTCAACGCTTGGTAATTTAGCACAGCGTGGATTACTGGAAGCCGCACCGATTACAGGCCCTACTGAAACACTATCATATAACGCACCAGATACAGGTGAGAAACTTGGTGGCGAGCGCATACAAGGTTTCGGTGGACTTGCAGGTGCAAGGATGGATATACTAAAGAAGTCACAACAATCACGGGTAGAGGCGATCCAACGTGCGCTTGCAAGACAAGAAGAACAAAGCTCACTACAGAAGAAGCAAGAACAAGAGATACAGGAGAGAAGTAGACAGAAAACAGCGCGTCAGTTAGAACTTGAAAAGCAACAGAAACTACCGGAGTTGGCACAATCGAAATATCAGAGAGCATTGCAACAGCTTGATATCAAGAGAACCGAGATACTAAGTCCGTACAGCTAAAAAAGGAGAACATTATGGCAGTAGGAGATACATATACATCAGACCAAGGGCCACTACAGGATCGGATAACGAACCTGCAAGGTCAAATTACGTCACAAATACAGGGCGCACCGGCGGCTCGTCAAAACATGGGCGAACAACTGATGGCTTCCGAGGGTTCTATTACTCCATTGGCACAGGATCGTGGAAAAATGATTGAAATGATGTTCAATGCAGACAAAGATTTGGCTCAAAAGTACACCACACAGGGTAGTCAGTATCAAATTGAGAACCCTATGGCGCGTGAGGCGGCGATTTCTGGTGCAGAAAACACCATGTGGGGTGCTGTAGCATCGCTAAACACACAAATAGGAGCAAGAAAAGCAGTATTGGGTGACGTTGTTGACCGAGGTATGAAGATTTATGAGGCCGGACTGCAATCAAAGCAGATGGAACTCGACAATCTATACCGTCAGATGGAACTCAATGACCGCGCGGCACAACGGGCGCAAGACATGGAGTGGAAAAGACAGCAAGCAGACACAGAACAGATGCGATGGGAAACGGAAACTGGACTGAAATATGGAAGTGGACAGAAATTATCAAGCGGAGCGCAGTCAAAACTCAATGATTGGGATGCCGCAGAGCGACAACTCGATGAAGTTATCAAATTATATGGTGAAATGAAGAAAAAAGGTGTTGATGTCGGGCCGATACAGGGAAATGTTACACGACTTATCGGTGGATACAGTGATATTGCACGAAATCCTGACTTGGATCGTCTTGACCAAGCGGTTTCCACGTTACAGTTGATGATTGAGAAGCCACTTATCGGTACACAGCAATCGGTAGCTGAAATGGCAAAGGTAGCACGCTTCGTTCCGAACATCACAGAGGTCGGTGGAAGGTTCCAAAGCAAACTTTCAAACCTTTCAGGGTACATTGGAAAACAAAAGCTCGCAATACAATCGGGTGGTGGAACGATGGACACATCATCATACGCAAAAGAAAACTATCCGGTAGAGGATATAACAGGGGGATACTAATATGAAAATGTTTAGGGGATATGACGAAAACTACAATCCGATTTACGCGGACGATAGCCCGACATCAGACACTATGGCTGTGGATTATAGCGGTGAAGATTACGGGTATACAGCGCCGTATGCAAATCAAAACACACAATCAGTAGCAAATCAGGGTAGAGCAGGTAAGTTTTTTACCGGAGCGCTCAACACACTTGGTGCTATTGGCCAGGGTGCTATCGGAACTGGTGATTTTATCACAAAAACATTTGTACCTCGAACACGAAAGTTCGTTGAAGATGTTGGAAGTATGGCAGTTGAAAGCGTAACAAATCCAAAAGCCGCAGAGTATTATAAATCACAATACGGACTAAACCCATTTGGAACAGATCAAGAGAGGGGAAACATTATCAATGCACTTGGTGGGCCTGTGGCATCACTTGGAGCAAGCGCATTGACCGGTGGAAGGTTGGCATCACCGACACTTGGTATGGTCGCACCGGCTGGCGGAGAGATAGCTTCATATATGCTTCCGGCAACAGGATTTGATAAAGCTGGAAAATTAGCAAAACCTCTACAACGCATGGGTGCATCGGCGATATCAGGTATGGCAGGTGGATTTGTCCACGGAGCAACTTCACCGGAAGATTTGACACCGGTTGACCGAGCGTTTGAAGCAACAAAACAAAGTTTTATGTCAGGTGTTACCGCTCTTGCAATATCAGGCGGTCTTGAAGGAGCGAGGATTGCAGTCGATAAGCTACGCGGTTTAGGATCATATTTTACCCGTAGGATTGTTACACCTGAAGTACGAAAAGGTGCAATGAACTTCATGGACAAAGAGGATCGTGCAACTGAAATGTTACTTGAAAAAACAAGAGGATTGACCGGAGAACAAATCGCAAGGGATGTTTCCGGCCAAGCAAAGATATATGGCGATGCACTTGAAGAAGCAGTATCAAAAAGTCCGATAAAATACACACAAAGTTCAATACAGGACAATATGGTAAAACAGATGCGGACACAGCTACCACAAAGCATAATGGCTGATCCACTTTCAGGACAGGGAGTTGCAGATGTTGTTGTTGTAATGACTGATAACGCTGACCAGTTGGCAAGCGGAGATTACTCAATGAACGCAAAGCAGGTTCTTGCAAGTAAACGTGCAGTTGGAAATATGCTTGATAAGTTAGACGCATGGAACCCTGATAAGGTTCTGACACCGAACGAACTGGTGATGAAGGAAGCATACTTTTTTCTCAAAGATACACTTGAGCAGATGGCACCGGATAGTTCGGCTCTTTCTGAAGGATTAGAACAGTTGATACAGATATCACGCGGTGCGTTCAAAAGCACACACAGGCTCACATCTGGTAACGTAGGAAAGATACTAACACCATCAAGTATACCGATCCTTGGTTTATTGCCAAACTTAGCTGAACCTGTCAATATGGCTATAGCAAGAGGCGCATATAATGTTGGAAGTATGGGAGAAAAAATAATTGAAAGTCCGGTTATATCGTCAGCAATACGAAAGCTCGGTGGACTAGCAACAGGAGCAGTAGGAGCTATGACAAATAAGTGAAAGGAACATAATTATGGCACATCCATTTGAACAATTTATGGGAAAACAACAAGCCGCACAAGGCGGTGGAGTTGGTAGCGCAATCGGTGGATATTATAAACAGGTCGCAGACTTGAGCAATCAGATTGCACCTGAAGATGTGACACCAACAGAAGAACCATCTGTTCCAATGCCGACAGAAGTAAGTCAACAAAGACCTGCGGGAAACGAACAACTACGTCAGACATTTGGACAAATAATGGATGGAGCGGTACACGGCGCTGTAAGAGGTATGGCACCACCACCGCCACCAGCAATCCCTCTGCCTTTTGGAAAAAGGAAAGTGAAAGCACCAAAGCTATCAAGTACATCAATTTATGATACGATAAGAAAAGCATTACAAGGTGCGGCTTTGGGCGCAATAAGTGGTGCAGTAGCACGGAAAGTGGCACAATGATAAAGACACGACCTAACATGAAACAATGGTTTGAAGCAACAGCAGTGAAACCTGCAAAGGGTTTCGGTGACTATTTGAAGAAAAGAGTAGACGAACCGGCACTACCGGAACAACCGACAGGGCAGATTGAGCCAAGTCGTATGCAGAAAAATGAAGAAATGCCAGTAAAAAAACCATCGCCATATAAAGATTTACCGCGATGGATGAAAATAAAAATGCGTGATCCAAGGACGTTCGCTTGAAAGGAGCAACAGTATGGCTACTAAAATAAAAGACGCAGTAAAACGACTTATACAACAAGGTGAGAGTTCATTATCAAAAATCCCGATGAAGGAACAGAAACGCTATGGTGCAGATGGAACCTTTACGATGCCTGATTTTGAAAAAATGCTTCAGACTGCAATCGATAAAGGTGACAAAACAGCACTTGGTAAACTAAATGCCGCAATCAAACGCGCTGTTACTAATAAGGTTGGAAAGAAAACAATGGGTGCAGTTGATACAGTAGGGAAAGCAGTTGGCAGTATGGCGGCGTATGTTCCGAAAACAATCGCAGAGGCTGGCGGAAATTATATGCAGGTATCAGCAGAACCAATAACCGGAAACACGATATCGGAGAAACTACAATCAGCAGTTGGTAAAGAGTTTCGTAAGGGTGCCGCCGCACTTCCGGCTGGCATGGCAATAGTTGGCGGTGGATTAGCAGGTCAGGCAACCGCAGGTATGCCTGTAGCAAGTGCCGCACAACGTATACTTCAGGGTGCCGCAACAGGTGGACTTATGGGTGGAGCAGTTGGAGCAACCGGCGGATTTTCACAAGCAGTCGGTGAAAGATTATCACCAGTTGAAAGTGCAAAGAGAGTAGTCGGCGGGATTGGGCAAGGTGTCGCATCCGGCGCATTACTCGGTGGAGCGTTCGCAGGAGCAGGAGAAGCAGTCAGAGGTGTAAAGAGTGCAATGCAACCACCGATGCCTGAAAGCAATACATTTGATGTCCGTCCGGTATCATACGAAGATTTTATAAACGAAGTATTACCAAGAACACGGGAAGGGTATTATGGAACCGGAACGCCACAACAGCAATATAAAGCAATGCTTAGTAAAAATCCAAACCTTTCGATAGCAAGGCTACCTAACGGAAAGGTGTTTTCTATAGATGACCGTTCAAATATATCGGGCATGATAACAAGGTTCAATGAAGTTGAGGCTTTATCAGCGAACGAAAAAGCATTTTATGATATGAAAGCGCGGACATCAGACCTAAGCCATGATGACATCATAAGTCAAATAAAAGGAAATATCAGACATCCGATAACAAACGAACCACCGACAGGGGCGGATATGTCAGCAAAATCAGGAACTCTATTACAATCGGTTCCTGAAGCCTCAAAGAAAACCTATTATAAGATTGATAAACAGCCCGATGGTAAGTGGGGTGCGACATGGGTAAGTGGTCGCGAAAACGGAGAAATAGTCGAGCTTGGTGGAAGTTACTACTTCAAGACACCTGAAGAAGCGAGAGCATGGGCGAACCAATACAAAGGCAGAGATATGGGTGGAAATACAGGTGAAATGTGGGCCGGAGAACTACCAAAGCAGTTTGAAAAAGTTTTGCAATACAACCAAGGCATACGAGATAATTATGTAGGGAAGATTATGGCTTACGAGGATGGATCGCTTTCTGAAGCAGACACAATCAAAATGTTTCAGGAAATGGTAAACGATGGATCAGTGTGGAAGCTACAAGGATCATACGGACGAACCGCACAGGCAATGCTTGATGCCGGAGTAATCCAACCACCGACAAAAGCAACGACTGATTATTATGGAAATAAAATACCAACCAAAGGACAGCCACCGACAGGGGCGGAAATGAAAATAGATAAGGCAACATCAGATCAGGTTGATGCGTTACTTGCAAAGGCACCTCAAAAGGCACAGAAAATTGCTCTTATTGAAGATGCACTTGCTCACATAGACAGCTACGGAGATAAAGGAAGCCCGACAGCAAAAGCAGATATGAGAGCATATCTCAATCAAAAGCTAAACGCTATCAATAGTGGTGGAACCGGAACGGCAGGAACAGGTGAAGGCATAAGCCTTACAAAGATGCCGGAAGTAAAACAGATATACGACAGTCTTGATGACAATGAGAAGGTTGGTATACAGATCGGCATGATACCTATAAAGGTTCAGAAGGCTATGGAAGCGCTTGATGCCAAAGGAGTAAACGGTATGGCAGAGCTTATGAAATATGATGAGCTTGTCAGGTCGTCACGCGGAGAAGGTACTATCAATACCTATGCAAAGTCAATGGTAGGCAAAACTCCACCGGAAGGATCGGACTTGAAGATGCAACAGGTGAAGGGAACAAGCGCAGAAGATTGGTTGAGCGGTAAATATGATAAAGGCGTAACCGTAGATCAAAACAATAATCTTGTTCCATCAGTAAGTGAAAGTGATTTTCTAAGCGTTACCAAACCGGAAAGAGCCGCTCAATATCAGAAGTTGAGTGCTGACGAAAAAACACAGCTTCTTACTAATCCTGAACTTATAAAAAAAGTAAATGAACTAAAGGCTAGTGGATTTTCATTTGCACCACCGGCAGGATCAGAAATGAGCTTTGGTCAGAAGGGGCCACCGAAAACCGAAGCGGAACTACAAAGATATATCAGTGACATAAACGCAATGATATCTCGCGGAAAAATCACACCGGAGCAAGGCGGGCAAGCACTGAACGACATAGTCAACAACTATGGAGTAGTTGACTCATCGGGAAAACCGCAAGGTGTTGATATGAAAAACTTTCCGGCGGGATCAGAACTGAAGGTTGGAAATACACCAGCAGTTGAAAGTTTTATCGCGGGTGACGTTGGTAAACAATTTTCAAGCCAATCGCTTATCAGTGAAATGACAAAAGCAGGTGACAAGGTACTCTATAGTTATGGAAAGCACTATCCACTCGCGGTTATCACCAAAGACGGACAGGCTTTTGTAAATATAGACAAATACTCACGAACGACAAGTGGACATCAGGGTGAAGTTGGGTATGCTTTGAGTAATGCAGGTATGGAACCAACAAAGCTGACAACTAATCAGATGCAGAAACTTGTAGAAAAAGGGGCGCAAGCAGTACAAAGTGCTATTGATAAAGGCGGAGCGTCACGATCAACATACGGAAGCATTGGACGCATGGGTGGCGGTGGATTTGGAAGTGAACAACAGATGGAACGTCCATCGACAGTCGTACAGTTTGGCCCGAAAGGAAAAGACGAAATAAAGTTTGAAGAAGATGACAGAGGTAGATTGTTCTTCAATAAGTCTGTACCTGACTGGTACAACGAAGTCGTATCGGGCGCTCGTAAATGGGTATCATCAGACGCATGGCGCGGACATTTTGAAACACCGATCAAAGAAGGTATGGTAAAGCTCGGTTCAGGTTGGGTAACTGGATATCCCGATGATACAGTTGCACACAAGCAAACAGCCGCAGATGTATTTGAAAAACTACAAAGCGGAGAGTTGAAGCCACCGAAGCCGATATACTGGCTATTTGAACCGACAAGTAATGTCTTTTCAACAGCAAGCGATCTCATGGTCAAGAAAGCAGACCTACCGGCGGTTACACAATGGTTCAGTAAAATGGGTGTAGACCTGAAATCGTTAGCTGATGCCTTCAACTAATATGTATGGCAGATATAAGCAAGATTATACAGTCAGCACAACGGGTGCTACGAGGTAACTTGCCCGCACCGGTTCGGGATTTCTACGATGCCTACGAAAGAGTTGGACAAAAAGAAAGACAGTTTGCTGGTAACGTAGCCAAGTCGTATGTATCCGGCCTTCGTCCGTTTGGTGAAGCGCTTGGTATCGCTGTCGCAACTCCACAGGTTTCTAAACGATTTGCAGAAACACAAAAACAGAACTTCAGTACCGTTGATGCACTCAACCGGATGATAGATAAAACTTCAGGCGCTCAAAAGCAACGCTTTGTCACTCTACGCGATGAGGTGCTAAGTCAAGCAAAAAAGAACGGTGAACAATACAAACAAACGTATGAGCCAACAAAAGCATCTTCGCTCATACCAGCCGCAGGGAAAGCCGCTCTAACAACTGCCGGATCACTGGCAATGGCAGGTATGCCGGTAGCACAGGCTGGCGTATCAGCGGGAGTATCCGGCGGTTTGGGCGGTGTGTTTGGAGCGCTTGGTGGACAATCGCTTGAAGAAGGTGTCGCAAGTGGTATTGGTCAAACTCCGTTTTATACAGGCGTAGGCCAATTAGGATCAGCAGTTTCAAAACCGTTGGTCGGTAAGCTGGTAGGTGGAAAACAATACGAAACGGCAAAGAAATTATGGCAGACAGTCGGACTATCAAATCTTATCAGTGGGAAACCACAGCTTACCGGATTAGCAAGACCAATAGCTCTTGATGTTCTGTCGCGTGGACTTGAGGGTGCAGTTGGTGGAACAATTACCGGCGCACTTCAGGAAGCAAAAACTCCTGAAGATCGTTGGAGCAACATAAAATCAGGTGCGCTCTATGCTGGTTTGTTTTCCGGTGGTACACGACTTGGTATGCACGGGATAGAGGCGGGGAAAGAGTTGGGGCCGTATGTAGGCGCACTTCTTCAAAGTGGAGTAAAACAGACAGGGCAAGCAGGATATTATATCGGTGAAAAGGGCATGAAGCCAACAGATCGTAAGTTCTCGTTTGTGTTTGACAAGACACTTCGCAGTGAGATCGGTGACACAAAGCCGACCATCTATCCGAACAAGATTGAAGCAGACCTTTACCGGACAATGAAAACCGGACAGTTTACGAAAAAAGATATCGCTCAATACTTCGATGATGAGCAACTGTTCAAACGGTATCCACAACTCAAAGACTACACCATAGAGTTTTACTTTGGTGATGGGCCGGAAACAGCATTTTCCTATGGCCCACAGAAGCGTATCGGTATCAATGCCAAGATTGCCAGGCCTATTGATATCGCAGACGCAATGGTGCATGAACTACAGCACTCAATAGATTTTGCCGAAGGGTATCCCGCAGGTGGAGCGCCAACTGAAGTAACAAATAAATATGCAAACATGAAGAACACCGGTACTGTGTTTTACCGAAACTTGTCAGGTGAAATGATTGCTAACGATGCGGAGATCAGAAGGGGCATGACTGCACAAGAACGTGCAACTACTCCACCGTTTGCCGGACAGAACATTGATATGCAGGACATATTGATAAAGACAGACAAAGGTGTGGTTCCGTCACAGAGCATGAGAAACTTCGGTGAGGACTACAAGACACGCGGTGTGGATTTCAAAGCAGGGAAATATAAAGAGGCACCGTTTATCGGTTTACTACCAAAGGACGGAAAAGTTGAAGCATACTCACAGAAATATGCAGAGTCAAAAGATTATCACCACAGCTTCATACTCAAAGACACAAACCAGTGGGATAATGATACGACATTGAGATTTGTCAGAAATGGAAACGAAAATGCCTTTACTATAAATGGTGGTGCGGTGCTTGATCCGTTTGGGGAAGGGAAAGAACAGATAACCACATGGGCGAAAGACATGGTGAAACGTGGCGTTGATCCAAGTATGCCGATAAAGGTTGAGAACCTATCTTTGCCGTCAACAGAGGCTCCATATCAGGGAAAGACAATAGGAACTATTGGTGATTTCGTAGGTAAGACTTCTTATACTCCAACGATAAAGTTTACCGGAAGTGAAAAGGTTATGTTTGGTAGTGGAAAACAACAAAACTACGACATCAAATTAGATGGAAAAAAGGTAGGGTACGTTTCATATAGCCAACCACGATTAGGAGAGCTAAAAATAGAGGACATTGGCGTAGATGATGCCTACCAAAGACAAGGCATAGCAACGGATGTAATAACTCAATTAGAAAAAAAGACTGGTAGTAAATATGTATCTTCAGGACAAATAGTTAGTGAGTCAGGTAAAGCATTGGATAAATCTTTGAGTAGCCGTGGCATTGAAGCAAAAGTACAGTCGACTGATAGCATGGCTATGAACCGCAGAGCAATAACATCACACGGACTGACAGATGATCCTGAAAGCATCGGATATCTTATGAGAAATGGAAAAGGTATCGACAGCAGTGGTCGTAAACAAGGATCAGGGATGAGGGGAAGGGTTGTCGATCATAGAGAAATAGCACAAGACGCACTCGGAGATACGCCGGAAGGATTGAGTGGAAATCAGGCGATGGCAAAGTTTATGAACGAAACAGGAAACATCAGGGTTGTAAGTGTTGGCGATGAGGTAAACATTGATATCCCGATTGCAAAAGGTATGATTTCAAAGGAACAAATCTCACAAATCCGTCAGATATCTGATGGAAAAACTATCAACTACGATATTTCAGATTATAGTGGAAGCAATATAAAGTCCGGCACTGGATCAGTAAACAGTTTGCTTACTGATTTGAGATCGGTAGTCAAAGGGGAAGCTGAAACCGCAGTAGCGCGTGCAAGCGGGCAAGTTCCACCGGCTCTTGAGCCACTGGCAGATTTTATAAAAGCAAACAAAATGTCAGCACAAGACTTATTTGATGCACGATATGATAAAAATAATCCACTTCATCAAAAAACATACGACATGATTGGACGGGCAATGTTCAGTGGCAACAAAGTGTGGGAAGATTTTGGATATAGTAACTTAGGTGATTTTGCAAACAAAGTTCTTGGTACTAAGCAGGAAATAAACCCTGTACCACAGACCAATCGTGGCTTGGAGTTCAAGATAAAACAATCACCACAAGCCGCCGGTCAGGTACCCATGTTCAATATGGAACCACAACGAGATTGGATACCAACAGAGAGAGGATGGAAGATCGTAGATAAGGGCGTAGATTATCAACCGACACCTGAAGCATCCGGCGCTGTCCGTCAGGAGTTTGCACCGACAGCATATCAAAGACATCAGGATATATTAGGTGATAGACTATTACAGGGAGTATCGAGAGTTAGCGGTAGCGGAAAACAAAGCTGGTCGCCGCCGGACTTTGGCGTAAAGTTACCTTGGCAAAAATAATATGGAAAACGTAACAACACAAATAATACAGGCAGTCATATCATACTTATTGGGATTAGTTACCGGATATGTTCTTCGGGATGTACTTTTCAAACATTATGATAATGTAAAAAACAAAGAGCATATATTTGTTCTTTTGATGGTTACTATTGTTTGGGCTTCATCAGTGGTTGCTGACATACTATCGGCAGAGTATGACACAAACCCGCTTATACATGGATTGATGGGATCAATAGTAGGATTTTATTATTATAGGAGTAAACAAGATGAAAAAACTAAATAATTTTTATCACGATTTGAAAAATGCGTTTAGCCATATCGTTATGTTTGGATTGGCATTTGCAATCATAGGATATTTAGTGCCACATACATATTATGAGTTTTTTGACAGAAGCACATATTTTACACTTGAGTTACCAATAAAAATTGCGAAGAAAGTAATTACTCCATGCGAAAGCAATACTATACTTATGACACGGTTTGCAAGTCAAGACATCAGCGCAGTTATATCTATACAGATGGTACTTGAAAAGTATGAAGGCGATGAAATGATAAAGTCGGAAACATATAAAACTCCAATTTCAAAAGGACAAAAAACAGTTGTAATTTCATGGAAAATGGATTGCGACATTGAACTAGGAACATATTACTATCACGGTGTCGTTTCATATATGCCACATAGTCAAGAGTTTTTTACTCCATTTTATACAGAAAAGTTTGAAGTAGTCGCATCACCTTCGGGTAATTTGAACAATTAGCCGTTAGTGATATAGTAGAGTGAAGGAACAACCTATGAGATATCCGTTTGACGGTTCATATCCGGTAACGCAAAAGTTCGGGGCAAATCCGACTTATTATAAACAATTTGGATTTGACGGACATGAAGGTGAGGATTTTGGAACTCCAAACGGTGTCAAGATACTCGCGTGTGCAAAAGGAAAAGTTGTACGCAGGAACGATGTCAAAGATGGGGCTTACGGCATCTATGTGGTCGTATGGCATGAAGAACTACTGCTCGCCACATGGTATTGTCATTTGCAAAGCAATGTCGTTTCTATAGGCGATACAGTGACCGAAGGACAGTTGATTGCCTACAGCGATAACACCGGAAACACCACAGGCCCGCATCTACACCTCAACCTCTGTCAGACAGACAAAAACGGATACCGTATAAATCAGGACAACGGATATAAAGGTTTCATTGATCCTGCACCATACTTATCCACCAGTAATCCACAAAACGAGTTAGAACAATGCAAGATAGAACGAGAACAGAACAGGTTGGATCGTGATAAGAACTGGAACCTACATTTGTCGGATCAAGAGCAGATAAAAGAGCTACAGAAGCAGTTGGAAGGCGTGAAAAAGGAAAACAAAGAACTGTGGGATGCCATCAAAAAGTTTGCCGCAGATTTAGGAGTGTCGCCGTCAACAGAAATTATCGG
>Ga0307377_10006044_pt1 | contig 12785 bp, 10 predicted proteins | sample TR3MG_FD_202535 | JGI IMG/M metagenome (GOLD analysis project Ga0307377, IMG submission 202535) | Soil microbial communities from Risofladan, Vaasa, Finland - TR-3 | ecosystem: Environmental > Terrestrial > Soil > Coastal area > Acid sulfate soil | place: Finland: Risofladan, Vaasa | collected...
AACGAGACGCCAACCTGTTAGGGGTGAAACCCTTGGTTTCAGAGGAAGGGTGGTTAATACAGCATAAAGTTCTGCCAATGTGTGACTGGCCACTAAGAAATCAATTTTTCCTGCTTTTGCACGTTGTAGCCAGGGCAAAGCTCGAGTATGCATTGGATGAGGCTCGATAATGGCAGCTACAAGGACAGAAGTATCGAATAACGTTTTCATTTTCTAATACCGGAACCTGCTTCACTCAGGCGTTCTTTACGATGAGCCTGGATTGCCCCCACAATATCTCCGGTTGAAGAGCCTGAAAATACCAATACTCCATTTTTTACCACTACGTGCGTCCCCTCATGTACTGGCTCCATAAGAATTCTTTGATCGGCCTGTTCGATCTGCAATACTGCCCCAGGTTTGAGGCCTAAACTATCACGCACACGCTTCGGTATAACGATCCGTCCGAATTTGTCTAATGTTGTTTCCATAGCAAACCTCCATTTTTTGGCAATATATCATGCCAAATGGCAAATATCAACCCCAAAACTCTGTGATTTTCTCAATATCCAGTGTTTCCCTTCATACTATTTTTTGCGATAGATAAGGTGCTTTATTGTTATTTGGAGAAGGGGCTGATAATATTGGGTGGGTATGTGACTCATTGAATAGATCCTCTGTTTCAGAGAGTGGCTGCCTCAGTGTGGCAAACCGAATAAACATAAAGTTTACCCCGAGCTTGACGAAAGATTTGTACTGAGAGACTCGCCGAATAAGGGTCTATTATGGGAAATATCCTGAACACTGTTTCAACAATTCATGAGAGCGAAGCGAAAAAATGTTTGTTTCAAGAATAAAGATTCTAGCCACAAATTCATACCAATGCAGCGTTTAAGTTATTTTAGAACCAACGAACCCTTTTATTATCCGTGACGCCGGTGGAGCCCCATGGCAAGCCCTCCAGAAACACGGCGGGCGAGCCTGTCGAGAGCCTCCAGGTCGAACGACCCGTGGCACCACTTAGTTTCGCCGATTCGCTTCGCGAACGGCGGGACTGAGTGGCACGACATCCCGACCTTAATGCAGTCCACAAAAAGTCGGGGCAAAAGCCCTTCATTTCATAGTTCCCGGAACGCTCAATGAGTTAACATAAGTCAAACGGAGACCTGACCCGTACACAACATAACCAAAACCATAATATTCGACATAAAAACCTCTTTATGACATTTGTGATCCAAAGATGAACATGGCAAATTATATAATCCAAAATGGCTGTCATAACAGACTTTGATCTTAAGCCACTTTTTGTTCGTGTTACATATTCGAATTGAAAAGGGCCGCATCTGGTTTAGGCTAAGTTTCAATCCCGGCTATTATAGAAGAAGGAGGTCCGGATACGGCCTGTAGGAATACGATCTGGTTATATCAAGTCGGCCGTTTTGAGGATTTCATTAAGCTTTGCCTTTTCTTCTTCTTTTAACGGCAAAAGTGGATTTCTGACAAAACCCCCTTGATACCCCAGCACATCAGAGACATATTTCAGGCCGGCAATGCCGAAGGTTGCGGTAACCGCTGCGTTTACGGGAAATATCCGCACATATGTTTCTTTCGCTCTCTCAAAATCATTTTCGTCAAAGGCTTCCTGCACCCAAGCGCATTCGTTGGGGATACAATTTGCTGATGCGAAAATGCCAGCCTTGATCCCCAGCGCCAATGCGGGATACCAGGCCGAAACCGTTCCCACCATCAGGTTGAAATCTTCGGCCATTACCCTTTGAAAATTGACCAGTTGGGGAATATTTCCCGTACTGTCCTTCATGCCGATGATATTAGGATGACGGCTCAATATGCTAACTGCATGTGCTGAAATATTAATATGGGTGAATGCAGTGACATTGTAGATTAGTACCGGGATCTCGGTGTTGTCCGCAACTTGTGTAAAAAAAGCGATCTGTGCTTCATCGTTCATCTTGGCATGATAATAGGACGGCGTCAGAATCAATGCACCGTGAGCTCCCAGATTAGCAGCCTTGTTGGTCAGCGCAATGGTTTCACGAGCCGATTCCATTCCGGTACCCGCAAGGATGATACGATCTTTTTTAGCGTGTTTGACGGTCAGCTCAATCAACTTGATTTTTTCATTTTCATTTAAATAAGCGGTTTCACTATTTGAACCCAGGACCAGATATCCGCACAATCGGTCCTCGTTCCATTTTTCCATGTTGCGAACATGCCCGTCATAATCGATGTCGCTGTTTTCCGAAAAAGGGGTAATCATTGGGGGGATAACACCTTTAATTATTTTATCGATCATTTATCTATTCTCCTTTTTTAAAATAGGATATATAAACAAGCGCTTTGAATGCATTTTATAGATTATAGTGACGCGATGGCGGTTTCCATTCGATCCATCGCCTTTACCAGATTTTCATATGAGTTGGCGTAAGATATTCGAATCGTTCCTTCTGTGAAGTCGCCGAATGCTTCTCCCGGCACAACAGCAATTTTTGCTTTATCAAGTAAATATGTAGCGAACGCTTCAGGACTTATGCCCAATTCTCCGATATATGGAAGAACGTAAAAAGCGCCACGGGGTTCGACCAGATGGATACCCGACATCGATTTCAGCCTTTCACAAACCATCATGCGTCTTCGGTTAAACTCCTGCACCATCCTCTCTACACTGTCCTGTGGGCCATTTAGTGCCTCCACTCCTCCATACTGGGCAAAAGTAGTTGCACAAACGGACGTATACTGGTGGACGCGTACCATCGCACCACTGAGCTGCTGGGGAGCCGCAGTATATCCCAATCGCCAGCCCGTCATGGAATAAATCTTGGATAGTCCGTTGATCGTAACGGTTCGCTCATACATGTCGGCTATCGCAGCAAAACTGATGTGCCGGGCGGTACCATAAATCAACTTTTCGTAAATCTCATCCGAAAGGACAAGCAGATCATGTTGATTGACAAACTCCGCCAGTTGTTTAAGACAGTCTTTGCCATAAACTGTACCGGTAGGATTGTTGGGGGAGTTAACTACCATCATCCTGGTTTTAGATGACAAATGCTGCTCAAAATCTTCAACCACCGGAAGATAGTTGTTCTCCTTTTTGAGCGGCACAGGTATGGGAACAGCCCCGCTTAAACGTGCACACTGGTAATAATGAGTCCAGCAAGGTGATGGGACCAACACTTCATCCCCCGGATTTAACAGGGCCATCATAGCAATAAACACAGCTTCGTTGGCACCGATAGTTACAATGATCTCATTGTCCGGGTGATAGTCAAGCCCATTATCTGATTTGAGCTTTTGAGAAATTGCATCGCGAAGCTCCGGCAGACCATAATTTGATGTGTAGTGAACGAAACCCTTGTCCAGGGCCCATTTGGCTTTCTCCTTGATATTCGGGGGAGTGTCAAAATCCGGACGCCCGATTTCCAGATGAATGATGCTGTCGCCTTTTTTTTCCCTGCGGACGACTTCTTCAAAAACTTTCCGAATACCGGAAAAGGGGATGGTTTCCATCCGATGAGAAACTCTCATGATGCTGAGGTCTCCTTTTTAGTCGTTAAAAAGTTTGTATTATAAAATTATATTCTTAAGCACAGAAACAACAAAGAAATAAAGTAATAAAAGGTCAACCAATATTTGCCGATATTCTATAAGCTTTTTTATCCATTTTTCCCTCCAACCTTGAGCTTTTATAGTGAAGATTCTCCTTTTCTCGGACATAGAATTTCCAGCGTCGGTTAGGCGCGCTCCCCGTTAGAGCTGATCGCTTTATCGTGCTGCTTTTCAGCCGACCATTACTAAATGGGAGGTCTTGTGAAAGTTCTTTATGTATCAACATTTCTTTAACTCTTTGCGATCACAGACTCTAAGTCCTTGATATCAACAGTTACCGGCTTGTCGATTAGCTTATCGGCATCACCCGGATCCCTGAAACCAAACCCGGAAACAATTAGCACAACCTTTTCGTCCTTGTTTACCTTCCCGAGTTTTATAAGCCTCCGAAGCCCTGCTAATGCAATCGCACCAGCCGGTTCGGCAAGGACCCCCTCCATTCTTGCAAGATCCCTCTGAGCAGCAGTAACCTCTTCGTCAGGCACCGCGATCGCTGTTCCGTCAAGTTCTCGCAAGAGCCTCAAAACACGATTTCCACTCGGCGGATAAGGATTTCCCAAAGAGCGAACAATAGAAGTAAACTCATGATTCACCCGCCGGATTGTCTCCTCGCCGTTTTCAAAGGCGCTTACTACTGGTTGCGCGTCTTCAGGCTGCACAACCGCTATTCTTGGAATGTCTGGAACAATTCCAAGTTCTTTGAACTCAAGGAAGCCCTTGTATAAAGCTGAGACCATACCTCCACTGCTCATGGGCGCAACAACCCAGTCAGGGACATCCCAGCCCAGATCCTCGACAATTTCGAAGGCCAACGTCTTTTGCCCTTCTATCCTGAACGGATTGTCGCAATTGACGAATAGTATACCGTGCTTTTCGGCTATCCTCAAAGATTCATCATACATCGAATCATATCTACCCACTACCTGTATGACCTTTGCGCCGTAAACGCTCAGATATAACAATCTCGCGCTAACGATGTTTTCGGGCGCGAGGATATAGCACGTCCGACCTGCCCTGGCCGCATACGCTGCCACGGACGTACCCATGTTTCCATGCGACACAGTCCCCACAGCGCGCACTCCACGCTCAACAGCTACAGTCATCCCCACGGTGCTACCCCGGTCTTTGAATGCTCCCGTCGGATTTCTCCCGTCGTCCTTGAGAAAAAGGCTCGAAAGGCCAATAGAACTTGCAAGGGTTTTTACCCCATGAATTGGCGTACCTCCTTCCCCTAAGCTTACAGGCTCAGTGAAAGGGTCTACTGGCAAAAGCTCCCGGTACTTCCAAACCCCTGGCCGCCTTGCTTCGAGGCCTTCCGCGGTGACCTTTCTTGCCAAGCTTGCGTAGTCATAGGTGACCAAAAGCGGACCATTGCATGAGTCACATCGATATCGGATCTCCTCTGGCGAAAATTCCTGACCACAGATTCCACATTTGTAACCTACAAAATTCATAATCTCCTCCTTTAGGACAGACCGGAAAAAGCGTCCGAGCAAGCCCCGAAAACAAAACCGCACGAACACGGCCAGACTGCCTTATAAAAAGCACTAACCCAGCATTAAAGCTTCCTGCTTTCCAATACTTCAGGATTTATAGGATAACGCGGACTCTCGCCTTTCAAAACCAGCTTTATCTCCAAGGTAGCTTCCTCCTGTTCACGGTAAACGGCCTCATCTGACCAGCCGGCCATATGCGGTGTGACCACAACATTTGGCAGATGAAAGAGCGGATTTTCATGCTCGGGAGGTTCCGATTCAAAGACGTCCAACCCAGCCCCAGCTATCTCTCCCTCTTTTAATGCCTTTACAAGGGCTGACTCATCGATCAAACCTCCTCGAGCTGTGTTGATGAAATGCGCGGTTTTCTTCATCATTGAAAGCTCTTTTTCCCCGATTAAATGCCGTGTCTCCTCTGTGAGGGCAGCATGAAGGGTGACATAATCCGATTGCCTTAACAATTCTTTAAGGCTTACCAGATTAACATTGACCTCCTTAGCTTGTGCTGGAGAAATGTATGGATCATAGGCCAGAAATGTGACATCGAAACCGCCAAGCATCCGACACAGCGCTCTGCCAATCCCACCTAATCCAACAATACCGACCGTCTTGCCACACAATTCCTGTAAGCCAGCATCTGACTCCCTCCAGGCTCCAGTCCTCAGCCTTTCCATTTGCTGGATCGTCTTCTTCGCAATACACAGCATCAGCATGACTGTGTGTTCAGCCACCGCCACATAATTTACTCCCGGAGTCCAAGATACTATTATTCCCCTTTTTGTAGCAGCCTCATAATCGACATTTTCTGGCTTTGCGCCACGCTTTACAATGACTTTGAGTTTTGGGGCAGCCGCTATCACGCGCGAGGTTATGGCATGCTGGGAGGTGATCATTACCGCATCATATGGCCCGATCATTTCAACCAGATCCTCTTCCCTATATCCCCCTTCTTTGTTCTCAAAAGCTAGCTCGGCCACTTTGCTTAACTGTCGAAAAAAATCGAACCGCTCCTCGTCTTTAGCCTCAAGCAGCAAAACTCTGTGTCTCGTCATACCTGTTTTCTTAAAAGAACGAATCGCTGACCTCCTTATCGTGCATATAGCTTGGGATCGGTGATGTCTCTCAAGCTATCGCCCAGCAAGTTGAAGCCGAAGATTGAAACCAGAATCGCAAGCCCAGCAAAGACAGACACCCAAGGGGCGACTCCCAAAAAGTCCACACCAGCCCGTACCATGCTGCCCAAGGTCGGTGTTGGCGGCGGCACTCCTACACCCAGGAAGCTCAAGCTGGCCTCAAGCCTGATAGCCGTGCCAAGCCAGAGGGTACTCATTACAAGGATATCGCCAAAGATGTTGGGCAGGACGTGGCGCATGATGACACGAGAGTCGCTTGCCCCAATTGACTTGGCTGCAGCGATATAGTCCTGCTCTTTTAGTGCCAGAGTGGGGGCATGGCCCATCCGGGCAAATCTGGGAATCATCAAGACCGTGATCGCTATGATCACATTTTCTACTCCAGTGCCCAAGACTATCATAACCATAACTCCAAATACCTCGTCGGGGAAGGCCATCATTATATCCAGGGTACGCATGACCGCTGTTTCCACCTTGCCCCCGGCATAGCCCGCGAGCATGCCCATCCCTGTACCGATGACCATTCCTAAGGTTACTGAGATGATCCCGACAAAAAACGAGATCCTTGTTCCGGTAAAGATCCGAGAAAGGACATCTCTTCCGTACTCGTCTGTACCGAGAAGGTGACCTCGTTCCGGGGGAGTAAGACGATGATAAACGTTCTGCTTCAGGGGGTCAATCGGGGAAATCCAGGGAGCAAGGATGGCTATGAAGATCATTGCCGCAGAAATGCATGCGCCGATTAGGGAGGTCCTATTCTTAAGAAAGGTCTTCAATATCTTCCGGCGCTTACCACGCTTTTTCATGGCAACTGTTCCAGCCTTTTTAAGGAATTATTTATATCTTACCCTTGGGTCGATAAGCCCATATGTTAAGTCAGTTATAAGATTTATAAAAACTACAAGGCTCGCGAAGATTATCATCACAGCCTGCAACGTCGTGTAATCGCGCTGTTTCAATGCCCCAATCATCATCTTCCCCAAACCGGGACGGGAGAAGACGATCTCTACCATGACCGAACCACCGATAAGCACAATCGCATAGACCCCGATAAGTGCGGTAATCGCGAGCAGCGAATTTCTCAACAAATGTTTGTAGATCACTTTTCGCTCTGTGAGCCCCTTTGCCCTAGCCGTCCTCACATAGTCTTCATTCAGGGTGTTTAACACAGACGAACGAGCCATTCGTGTAACGTAAGCGGTCATAATTAATCCTAACGTAAGCCCTGGGAGGGCGAGATGGAGGAGATTATCTGCAAGATTATGAATGTCTCCACCACCTACGACTGGGAAGAGAGGTATTTTGATTGAAAATGCAAGCATCAACAGTATCCCCAGGTAGAAGGTTGGAAAAGACAGCCCGCCAAGCGACAAAGTCCTCCCTATGTAATCGGGTAGGGTGTTACGCTTCAATGCGGTGTATACTCCCGTAGGTATCCCGAATATTATGCCAAAGATAATTCCCATGAGGGTGAGCTGTACGGTATATGGAAGACTGCGCTTTATTTCCTCAGAGATCGGCCTCCCATTAATCATTGACCTACCAAAATCCCCATGGAGCAACCCTTTCAAGGTTTCAAGATATTGAGCCCACATCGACTTATCGAGGCCCATTTCCTTGCGTAGAGCCTCCACTGATTCTTTGTTAGCATAGTCGCCGAGCCTCACCTCAGCTGGGTCTCCCGGAGCAATCCGTACAAGCACAAAGGTAATTGTCAGCACTATGATAAGGGTTGGTACTGCGATCAGGATTCGTCTAATTGCATATGCAATCATCGACCATTCCTTCCGGTTCAGTCAATGACTCCGCCCTTCCGGGCGGAACATTGTTAAAGGTATTGATTAAATTATATACCCCTTCATCCCCGTGCTTCCGCACGGAGCATTCTTGGTGGGGTGGTAAACATGGGAGGCATGGGTTTTATGCTGCAAACCCGTGCCCCCCTTTTAAAGTACACCGGCTCTATTTAGTTATCGAAGTCAGCTCGTTGATCTGTGGAGAGAGGATCAGAGTAGACTTCAAGTCATAACCCCAGTCCACATATTTCTGTCTAGCAAAGGTGAATCTCTTGATAAAAAGCGGATAAGCGACGCACCAGTCAAGGAGCTTGAACTGTGCCTCCTTCCAACGCGCCAGCTGTTCCTTGGCGTCCAGCATGCCGCGGGCCACCTCGATAATGGAATCCACACTGTCGACCTTTCCATCCCCGTCAGCGTCTACTGCCCCTATATGTGAGAAGTTTGTATTGGGCTTCTTGCCGGTTACCACGATCGAATCTGAATGGGTGAAGTAAGTAAGACGCACATCAGCAGTTGGCCTCCAGCAGTTATAGAGTACGATCGGGTTCATGTCTGCCCGGATGTTGTGGTGATAGGTGGCATGATCGACCACATTCAGCTTGACATTGATCCCGCCCTCTCTGAGCTGGGCCACGACGTTCTGCATTGGCACCTGATATTCTCCCCGCTCCGTCAAATAAATTTCGGTCTTGAGACCCTTCGGAAAACCGGCCTCTGCTAGGAGCTTTCTCGTCTTCTCGCGATCGAATTCATAGAGGTAGTCTTTCTTGTCCTTTTTGCCACGTTGAACGAGTTCATCACGGGTGACCCATCCCGGTTGAGGGTTCGGAATCTCAGAGTATACTGGTTCGGCAATGGCTTTGCCGATGGCGGTTGCTACCTCATCACGTGAGAGGCAGTAACATACGGCGCGTCGTACCCTGATGTCGTCAAACGGTTTCTTGGTCATATTGAAATGGAGTACTCCGGACTCGCCAGGGCCAAAGATGTCAACTTCAACCCCTGGCAGCGCTTGCATTTCCTCCACCCATGGCTGCGAAGGCGGACCTTCGATTACGTCGAGTTCCTTGCTCTGCAGCCCAAACTTCCGGCTGCTCAAGTCCGACATGAAGAAAACCTCTACTCCCGCCAGCTTCGGCACGCCACGGTAGAATTTTTCGTTACGCGCGGTGACGATCTTCTCCTTGGGGAGATATTTGGTGAAGATGAAGGGGCCTGTTCCCACGGGGTGTGTCCTGAACCCCTCTCCTAGCTCCTCCGCCGGTTTCTTCGGTATGATGAGCCCACCTGCATAATCAGCCACTTTGGGAAGGAACAAGAGCTCCGACATCGGCTTCTTTAAAGTGATCCGCACCGTGTAAGGATCGACCGCTTTGAAAGTAATCCCGGAGTACTCGGCAGCCCATGCTGACCGTTTGGAGTCAGCGGCTGATTTGAACGAGTAGACCACATCCTCCGAGGTCAACTCGTACCCGGGATTGTTCTTCCAGGGATGAACCATTACACCTCGGCGGAGATGGAAGGTCCAGGTCAGCCCGTCCTCGGAAACCTCCCAACTCTTGGCCAAGTCCGGCTCAAACTTACCAATATCACCGGTCTTGTAACGGACAAGACCAGTGAACATCAAATGTACTACGCCTCTGTCCTGGGTAGCATGGGCAAAGTGCGGATGGAGATCCGTAATATCAGCCGCATCCAATGAAATTCTTAGAACCTCGCCCCCCGCCCCTAACGCCGGGGAGGCTCCAAGGCAGAGAAGTGCCCCTACCACGAAAACTGTTGCGAATATCGCCTTCATCTTTTTCATCATTTTCCTCCTTTTAAAAGAATTAAAACCTTTTGGGCCACGCCCAAGCTCCAACCGAACTCTTCCACTTCTCACCTCCTTTCCTTCATACCCCGCCTTTTGATAGCCTCGCGTTGGGGTATTTTCGTTGCTATTAAGGTGGTGTCATCTATACTGCAAAATTTATCCTTTATCCCCCCCAATGCCAAACCCGTCAGATCATCTCGCTTAAAGAAGATTCGCGGCCCCCCAAAAGCATCGGAAAGCCTTGGTGCCTCTTCCAAAGGTGTAGGCAGCTTCGCCAAATTCACACGAGGCAATCTATCAATTAAAGCTTTGAGTTCTGCTGCCCTATCAGCTCCTATGATTCATCATCCCTTTCAATCATGAATTTCTGTAACATTTTACCAAATGACCCCAACGCTTCGCCTCAGGGTTATACATGAAAGGAACGTTATACCGAGCATGGAGATGTCTTTTTTTGCCATGTCCTCACAAGGACATGATGGCAGACCCCGATAAATCGGGGCACACGCGCAACGAGGCACTATCTAATATAGTTATGGGCAGTTGGTGCCCCGATTTTCGGGGCACGCTGGGGCCCCCTGTTAGAGGGCATGCTGAAAAAAAAGACATCCCCATGCTCATTCACCATCTGATTTCAAAAAGCTAAAATGTTACGAATTTCTTATTGAGTATTACTCCCACGGAAGTCTCTCTCCAAATGGTTTTCCCACGATCTCTGATCCATCTGCTTTTTTCATTCCCATCAGTCTCGCCAACTCCGCATAACTATCCCCCAACGTGTACTCGGCACGCGTCCAAATCTTGACAGGGAGTTCACCTGTGCCGGACTGTGTGAGCCCTAATATTAAATTTTCCAGCTTTTCCCTCGGCACTGTAAAGATTATTTTGTCATCTTGATACCCTCCATACCGGCGAATGCCCATACATGGCACGGAAACACAGCATTCACCGGTCTGCATTGCTGGTACCACAGCGTAAACGCACCCCGCATGACCGGACAACCTGGAGGTGATATCCTGTCCATCTTTGTATGCAATACCCAAGAGGAGCCGCGTCAATTGAACTGAGTTACAATAGATTATAATCAAATCAGGCTCAAAGTTTGCTGTCGTTAAAGGTGCTGATACTATACCTACATATTTCCCTACCTCGAAGCGAGGGAAAGCTCGTGCCTAATTTGCCCCAGCCTCCAAGGTCTCGACATCATCTGGATAGCGATTACGCCCTTCCAAGAAGTACTTGGGAGGTTCCTCAAGTCCATAGCCTATGACCGGTTCAGGACACCACAAGTCCTCCTTCAGCATTGCTATCGACATCCCACATCTCTCCACAAACATAAAGGCCTGGCATTGCGCTAAACAAACTCCGAAATCCTTTTTGGGCCTCTTAGCGCCTTCAGGGATATCTTCGCCTTTTTCCAGCAACTTCACAGCAAAGGGGAGGCTTTGTAGCGATAATTGCCGCTAGATTTCCTCCGCACAACTGCGAAATTCTTTCATTTTTTATGTCCTCCTTAGGGCTGTATCAGCAGCACAAATGTCCATGTAAAAGGGCATAATCAAAAAAGGATATCCATATCCTGGACTTTGACGTTACCATTGCGATAAGCTGTCGTTGTTTAAAAAAACTTTATGCAGTTTTCAATATTCTTATTGTCTACATGAGGGAACATTAGGGAGTACATATGATACGTCTTTATGAGATGATCTTTAGTCCTCTCATATGCTTCAGTTGGGTCCTTTTTAATGATAGGATCAAGGATGTACCTATGTTCATTGATAAATTTACGGATGTCATTTTTGTCGAGTTTTGCTTGGCTCATTACGATAAACACCCTCGAGTAATTTTCGGTGATCGATTCGCAGATAAAATCAATAATGGGGTTCTGCAAAATCTTTGAAACCTCGCAGTGAAAGCTGGTGCATGTCAATCGGGCTTTTCGTGGCGAGTAGTTCACATATCTCTCTGCCTTATCGAGCATTGCAGTGATATTTGTAATGTCCTTATCCGTCCTAATAGAAGCAGCTACTTTGGCCGTATGGGGTTCAATGCAGAGTCGTGCGTGCATGAGATGTGCAAAGTTAACCTTTCCCAGGCTAATAAGATTCTTAAAATTCTCGATAATTGGGACTGGTTTCAACTCGGATACATAGGTACCGGCATTCATGCCTCTTTTGATTGCAATAAGCCCATTAGTTTCTAAATTTTTTAAAGCTCCGCGTACAGTTACTCTGCTAACCTTAAATTGCTCTGTGAGTTCTCTTTCAGGTGGTAACCTATCTCCGGGACTATAGAGACCATCGAGGATTGATTGTCTCAAACGTTGCTCAACTTCCTTTGAGATAATCTTCGTCCTTATTGGTTTGAACGTATTCATTGATTTGATATTATATGGTATGATGTCTAATGTTAGTTGTTGGTACATTATATTAAAGATAATTATGTGTCAATAGCTTTATTCATAAAGATTTTATTTCTTTAAATCCCTAAAGAATTTCATATCTTGCGTAGCTTTTAAGAAAAATCCCTTGACAACTAACGTACCCAAAATATATTAATGTTTTTGTATTCATAATCTTGGAATTTATGTCGATTCCAATATAGTTTTAGAGGGGAGGTAACCACGCCATTAATCGATGTAAGAGATCTCAAGACATATTTCTATACCGAGGACGGTGCGGTACGAGCCGTTGACGGGGTTGACTTCACCATCGAACCAGAGAAGACCCTCGGGGTGGTTGGTGAGAGTGGTTGCGGTAAGTCGGTGACCGCCCTATCGATTATGGGGCTCATCCAGACACCGCCCGGCAAGATTGAAGCCGGTGAAATCCTCTACTATCGGAACGAGGACGTCATTGACTTGACGAAGCTTGACCCCAAGGGAAACGAGATGCGCTCGATCCGTGGGAACGAGATCGCGATGATCTTCCAGGAGCCA
>Ga0307377_10006045_pt1 | contig 12784 bp, 6 predicted proteins | sample TR3MG_FD_202535 | JGI IMG/M metagenome (GOLD analysis project Ga0307377, IMG submission 202535) | Soil microbial communities from Risofladan, Vaasa, Finland - TR-3 | ecosystem: Environmental > Terrestrial > Soil > Coastal area > Acid sulfate soil | place: Finland: Risofladan, Vaasa | collected...
TTGTGGGGTTTTATATGAAGATCCCCCATTAACTTCCAAAGTTTCATATCCTAAATCGTCAGCTAAGATAAAAATGATATTGGGCTTACTTTCTGACACGGTTTTTTGCGCCAGTGATGCCATTGATATTAAACAAAACTTGCAGATAAAAAGGCTATAAATCTTTTTCTGAATAGACATAGTATATTTTTTAAATTATTTTAAAACCAAGATATTTCATGTGATTAGAATTTTTATTACCTCGTAAAAATTGTGACTTCTCCCTCAATTCCAACAGGGATTCCAGCCCCTGTAATTCAAGGCTAAATGAAATGGTTCCCTGCTCAATCCTTGATTCAAAGCCCATTCATCGGTTTCCATATTCATATTAAAGGAATAGATCCAATTATTACCTTCCGGGATATCAGAAATCATATTACCTTCCATCATTCCCATCAATAAAGGAATACCATAGGCTTGATAGCGCGATTTAAATCCATTTTCTACACAGAATTTTTGAAAGGTACGGGTGAAGTTATCCAGAAAAAGACTCACTAATAGTTTATTATAGTCATACCTGACACGCATTTTTTCTTCAGAAAAACTATCGGCAAAGTTCGCTGGGGCATAGAGCACTTTGTTTTTTTTATTTTCATAAAAAATGAAAGGAAAGTAGGGTTCTAACCGATAATGGTATGTTTTGAAAAAGATTTCTTCTAATCCATCAGTCCAGTTAGCCCCAGCAAGTTCAATGCTATCGCAAAATAATACCCTAATCAGTTCATTCAGAGGAATACCGGTATCCTCACTAATTTTTTTTAGACTGTTAAGATAAGCTAAAGTGACATTATGGTCGGAATGGTTCATCACCGGACCTGAGGCCCCCAAAGCTCCAAGCGACACAGTTCGGTACCCCCTTTGGAGGATTCCATAGATTAAATCGTATTTCCCTTCCGGCACATTAAAGTTTAACTGCCCGTCTTTTTTATATCTACTGGTTAAATCGATTATCTGGGATCTGACTGTTACTTTATCAGGAACCAATGCGAGAAAATTTACAACATTACTCGATTTTCCTCCTTTTACAATTTTACCGTCTGCTATTGCCTTCTGGAGCAAACTTTCTTCATTTTCCTTAATCTTAGATCCCCCTGTACATACAATTTTATGCGTAACTATCCGTTCAATCATTTCTTCTTTCTTTAAAAACTCCCCTCCAAACGGCCAGCCAGATCCTACAATCATGTCGGTAATCATACCCTTTTGCTTAGCTTCCTGCGCGACCATTGCCAATAAATGGTTCCAATCCTTGCTTAGCCATTCAATTGGTTGAGCCCCTTTAATGACCGCTTGTGCCGGCAAGGCAATCGGATTGATCTCTATCCCGCCAAGACCAGCTTTATGCAATACTTCAAGTTGTCTTTTCAATTCACCCGCGGTAATGTAGTTTCCGTTCCACCACCAGCGTACAAATGGTCGGGATTCTGCTGGAGGATTTGCAAACCTTCCAAAAAGATTAGCATCTGATTTTTTTTCTTTTAAGGTTTGAGAACTGTTATTCAACTGTGCCCATGCAATACTCACTCCTGTAAAAAGAAAAAGCAACGCAAGTAAGACTTTCTTGTTGTCTGTGCCCAGCGAAAAATTCAGGTTTTTATCTAATTGTGATTTTTCCATAATCTCGGTCTATAGGCATAATGTGTTTGATCTAATTTCAAGACACGTCATTAGTTAAAAAGGGTGACAAACGCTCAAAAAAATCGGGCTGATGAGGTTTAGTATGGGCCATTTTAATTCATCCGGACATTAAAATCTTCCATGCTGTACCTCTCAGGAATTCTAAATCATTTAAACCTTCATGATAAAAACGTGCATCAAAATTTTCCTTCAATATATTGGAATAATCGTTATATTTTATCGGTTTGCATTTGCGTAATTTGTTTAAAACTCCTCGATCAGGGTTCCAAGACTTGAATTCTGTTGAGGAATTCCGCCTTTAATTAAATTGCATTTAACCAAAAAATCATACGCTTTATCACAGGTCGACTGTGCCCATGGTTCTTTATTAAAAAATGTATGTGTTTGTCCGTTTGCTATCCACATCTCAGTTCTGACGCCTTTTTGTTTTAGTTTAGTACAAAGAGTATCTGAAGCGAGTTTCCAGTGATCGTTGCTTCCAAAAAACATAATAGTAGAAGGGGAGCTGGTTGAAATTAAATTGAATGGCTGTAAGGAAGAATCATCACTTAAAGTATAAGCCGGGTTAAATAACACTAACAAGTCAGCCCTTGTAGAGATTCTTGTGTTATCCGTCGGATCATTTATTGTACTATCCAATGCAGCCATTGTGGCAAGATGCCCCCCCGCAGACCCGCCACCAAGGATAATTTTAAGTGTATCAACATGTAATTTACCTGCATGGCTTTTCACCCAACGTATAGCACTTTTGGCGTCCCTTATACAGATTTCTTTTGTGCTATAGATTCCCTGTGATTCTCTGTTTCTAAATCTATAATCCGCTGTAACAGCAACAATGCCATGTTCAGCAAAATATTTGCATTGACGGTGAAGAGATTCTCTCTTACCGGATGTCCATCCCCCACCATGAAATAAGATTATGACAGGGGAAAGCACATCACCGGAGACCTCTTTTGAGGGAGTAAAAACATCAAGGTCCAACTTTACTGATCCAATTTCTTTATAAGTATAGGTCTGAAAAGGTACCTGGGTATTATTGGTCGTGTATACCGGCCAAGTCATCATTAGGAAAAACTGGAACAGTCCAAGCCGCCTAAAGTTCCTTAAAACTAACATTTTTTTACCATTCATAATTGCGTTGTTTTGTTTTGATGCTATGAAATTGCACACTTTTCGAAATTCTAAGTTTAGAAAATTTTATATCCCTATCTTTGGCCTATTTTAAGATATCAACCGGCCTGAGATAAGGTGGATTATTCCATGTATCCAGTGCCGCAGCTTTCATAAAATCTGAATATTCCCAAAACTGATCGTTGTATTTTGCCATCCATTGTTGGGTAAGCGACCATAGTTTTTCTTTTACCGGAAACATTTTCGGATCTTCAAACAAATTATTTAACTGATAGGGATCGTTTTTCCGGTCAAACAGTACATTTTGTAGGGAAGCTTTAGATGCACCTTTTTGTGTGGAGTAGGTATAATCGCGGGTGATTACCCCTCTGAACCCCTTCCCCTCATACAGCCAAATTGGCATAAAGTTTACAGCATCTTCATCGTGAGAAAGGATAGCATTGCTCAAATCCTTTCCCTGACACTCTTTGGGAATGTCAAGTCTCATTAATCCAAGAATGGAAGGCATTATATCCATAGCGCTGAACAAAAGATCTGTCGTTGAACCTGCCTGTAGCTTTCCGGGCCAACGAAGGATAAAAGGAGTATGACAAGAGTAATCGTGGGGATAATGTTTGGGAAAAATAGCATTGTCAAATTCAAGCATATCACCATGATCGGATGTAAAAACTACAATGGTATTTTTGTCCAGCTTTAATTCCCTGAGTTTTTCCATTAATTGCCCAAAAGCTATATCCACACCTGTCGCCATGGCCATCTGACCGTGAACCATTCGTCGGCGATCGGGTGTATTCTCTATACCTGGCCTCATTTTTATACTATCCCTGTTGTAGATATCCATTAGCTCCTTCGGAGCATCATATTTATAATGCATCAGTCCGTCATCACCCTTAAATTTGCCCCAATCGTGGGGTGGATGCCATGAAACAAACATGGCGAACGGTTTTGTTACACTTTTACGACTATCCAGGTACTCCAATGCCTGATCGGTTTGTCCGTAAACTTCCCATTTGTTGAAAAATATTTTTTGACCTTTTTCGTTCCAGTAAAAGCAATACCCAGCGCGAAAATCGATAGTGCAATTATTGCTTTCAAACACTTCATCAAAACCATACCTCATTTCACCTTTGGGAATTGGCCGATTGCGGTCACCGCCAAGAAGATGCCATTTCCCGATATAGGCTGTGTTATAGCCAGCATCGCGCAATACTTCCGCAAACTTTTTCCCGTGACCAGGAACAAGTGGTTTATCATTGACAAAGGCTCCATTATACAATGATTGCTGACCGCTCATCAATATTCCGCGAAATGGTGTACATATTGGAGAATTAGAGAAGCAATGTGTGAAACGCACCCCTTCTTTAGCAAATTGATCAAGATTGGGAGTTTTGATCTGTTTATTCCCGTAACAACCTACCATATCAAAAGTTTGCTGGTCGGAAAATATGAATACCAGGTTTGGCTTTTCTGCCTTTTTAGTTGCCGAAGTAAAGAAAAACATACCCGATAGGGCAATCACTATTGATTTAGCATTCATATTTTTTTGTTCTAATTAAATTTATGTATATCTGAGAGCTAGTCTAATCATTTTCCCTCCTTTAATTAGGTATTTGATAAGTCCATGATCTTCTTTACCAATAGTTGGAAGATCCACTTTTTCCTTACTATCCAACCAAAGTTCGACTTCTCCATTGTCCGGGACACTGATACTGATTGTGCGCTTTCCTATCAAACCTTCCGATTTAAATTTAATTGGTCCTTGCATGGTTTGAATGTCTATGTCAATTAATGAAAGGTCTGAAGGTTTAGGCCATATTCTATAACGTTTCCCTCCAGGTGTTATAGGTAAGGCACCAGCCAACCCTTGGTATAACATAACAAGAGGGGCAACAGCAGAATGACTCCATTGTGATTCATCATCATGTTTTGCGCCCCATGTTTCGGAAAGCGTATTATTCTCAATAACAGAATTCATTGGACACCATTTGCCTCTCAATTCTTTTAATACAGCTGGCATTTCATCATTTTCGGCCAAGGCCCAAAGCCTCCAAACGGCATTACACGGGTAGGAAATACCAAGTTCCTTTGGAGATTCCTTGAGCAATTGAAGCGATCTTGCCTCTTCATTATTTGGACATTGATGAAATAACAGGGCCGTTGCTAACGTGCGATCGCTGTATCGTTTAAGGTTTTCAGCATCCAGCCATGGAAGATTATCAATGAAGGTTTTTTCCTTCAGATCCCAATATTTTTTTACACAATTCTCTCGCAACCTATTTCCAAAATTAACAACCTGTTCAGACAGTTTTTTATCTCCAAACAAAAGGCATATTTTAGAAAGTGCAGTCTCACACATGGCTGAAGTATATAGATTAAACGAAAGCTGTTTTTCCCTTTGTCTATCCCAGCTATAAGCATAATGATCCATCCAGATACAGGGGATGCCTATATCAACAACCTTGATGAGGCTATCCTTCTCATCCACTAAAGTCTTTAAATAATTATAAAACCTGATCAGGCGGGGGTAAGTTTCATTGAGGCCATCTTTATTGCCACTGTACAGGTAATAATTGTATGAATCAAAACAGAAGCCAACCCCGTGATCAAGCAATGGCCCCCATGGTGTCATATCCATTTGGCGTTCAAACATACGTGCCAGACGGTCGTATGCGGGCCAACAATCTAAAAAGTACCCGTCTTTGGTAATTCCCTGGCTAAAGGTGGTAATATACCTGGCAGATAGTCGTGTTTCACCAAAGCACTGAAATAGAGGGTGTAATTGATGACCACCATCTCCGCTGTATTGCTGCCGCTCTCTTTGTGCGTCCCCCCCCATGATTTCTCCGCAAGAGTTATAAAGGGTATTGACATTGGCATTCATAAGTTTTTGAAGTTCGGGATCAGAGACAATGATACGCGGGGGTTTTAAAAAGTCAAATCTCCTTCGCAACATACCAATGCTGGAAATAGTAACAGGCCTGTTGAAATTCCTGATATGCAATTGTATCCATCTTAAACTTTCATAGTCAAAAGTTTTAAAGGTGTTTTCTCCTTCCTTACAGGTAAATCTTGTCCATGCGTTAAATTGTGAGTTAAAAATGGCTTCGTTGCCAGGTTTATGCGCCTCATGAACCAGCATTTCGACTACTGTTCCTTCCGGAGCATTGATAGTAAAGTATGGAAACCCGACAGATTCCTCCGCAAATTCAAATGTAACCAACGCCGCTTTTGTACCATTTGGTTTTATCGCAACTAACTTGCCATCATATTTTGGAGCAGGCTGCATTTTCACTGCTTGGTAAGCATTGGGAACAATCATATCAAAGTAGTTTTCTGGCGGTTGTTTCCAGTTAATCCAGAAAGACTCTGTTAATTTTTTAATTTCGACCTCACTTTCGAGCATCATCGGTATAGATCTTTCTCGTAATTCGGTATGATCATTACCTCGGATATTAAACAAATAGTCAGGATAACCATCTGATATAGATGACTTATTTGGCAATCCGGGAAGTTCAATTGAATTTAGCCACTCCGCATTTATATCAAATTTTACGTCATTCCAACCCTCAGGATAAAGACGTGCATCAAAATCTTCCTGTAATGCACGCAGGTACCAGCGTTTATATTGTCCTGGTTTCCAGCTGCGTGCAAGAAAAGCTTTCCATGAACTATCAGATACAACAGGTTCTCCATCTATATCCAGATTAAATATGAGGCCTGGTACACCAATTGGATTGGTGCCATCGCCCACCCCATAAAACAGTACCTGGCAAGCGATAACGTTTTTCCCCGGCTTAAGATATTTAGTCAAATCTAAAGGGTCTGCTTCCTGCCATCTGGGATCTGAGGGAGCAGGCCCCCATTGGACTCGTTTGCCATTGACAAATAGTTGATAACGGCTGTCTGCAAAGATCCAACCTTTGGCTGATTTCACTTCCTTATCAATATTAATCTCCTTTCGGAAAAGAAAAAAAGAGTTTTGCAATGTACGTTTGGATGGATACCAGATCCATTTGGCAGGTGAAAGATCAAGTACCTTATCTGTGGCAAAAGCCTCTCCATTAATAAAGGAAATTAAGAGTATTACGATAAAAACAAATCTGCGTGTGTCCATTTAATTAATTTTTTTATGTTAATACTTAAATATCTAATTTGAATTTTTGAACCGCAAATGATCCGATGTATGAGCAATTCTTTCAAGCTTATTTTATTTTAAATATATATACTATATTCTACTGAACTATTCGAAGTATCCATTGCATATTTACATAAAGATGTTTTTAACCACCAGGTTTTTTATTTCATGATCGGCAAAAATTAACTATTTGTAATACACAAACACAACCTGTAAATTACTTTGGTTATAGTTTTTGTAACATCGATATTTTTATTGTTTCATTTGCTTTCCCACTTGTTTTGCACCAAATCAGGTTTTTGTCTTTATCAAAGTACCATCCTTCCGGTGCATTTTCAAATTTTTTCATGTTAACCTGTGAATTAATATTTTTTTCATTAATACTGATGCTAAGAACTGTGGTATTTTTATGAATGCAAAATATATGATCTCTCTCAGGAATGAAGTATTTGCCTTCCGGAGCACTTTTTATGATGTTTATGCTTTCTTTCGTTTCTTTATATGAAATAGTTGTTAAGGCGTATGCTCCTTTTTCATGTTCGTATGTATTTCCGTCGTCCTCATACAATTTAAATGAAGACATTCCTTTTGGATATATATGGAATGTTAAGTATGATGTATTTTCATCCATGAATTTTTGGTTTGCGGGCGCCATAGGAATTATAGCTCCCGCTTTAATTAATATTGGAACTTTATCAATTGACGCTTTGTATTTTATTGTTTGCATTCCTTTGTAAGTTGTTTCATCCCAAAAGTCTATCCATTCGCCTCCGGGTAAGTAAATATCACGTTCAAAGGTAGAATCGCTCCAAAGGGGAGCAATCAGCAGTTCCTTTCCCAGAAGGTACTGAGCATAGACATCATATGTGTTTTTATCATAAGGATTTTCATAAACCAGGGCCCTCATAATCGGCGAACCTGTTTGAGTGGTTTCCCATGCATATGAATAGATGTATGGCATAAGCTGGTAACGGAGTCTGGCATAAAAACGATAATTGTCATCGGCAGTTTTATTATCAGTCCAGATTATACCGGTTCTTTCGCCGGCAATGTTTAAACAAAGGTATTGAGATAGCCGGTTAACAGGCAGACCTGTTTGGCCGGTCAGCAATCCCCTTGTAACATTGTCTGTAAATGTTCGGAAAGGGACTCCGGATAGCCCTAGGTTAACAGCTCCCATAATTTCGCCACGAATGGTTTGTCCTTCTTCGTGCGAGTCCTGCGTACCCTGCATGGGATACCGTTGGCAGCCGGCCCAGGCTGAGCGGCCAAACGATATGGATCGTTTATCGGGATTTCGTTTTTTGTATGCCTCCCAACTTGCTCTGTTATAGAGCATCGGATATATATTATGATATTCTTCACCGGTTAAATTACTATAAGCCGAATACATGGAGCCATTAAGTTCTTCGCCATGGTCGCCTGCGACACCATCGGAGCCGAGATCAATGATATAATTGTGATAATCTGCCCACCAATTGCATGCATCGGGATTACTAAAATCAACCAGTGCTCCAAAAAGGCCGGAACCGAAATTACCATTCCAGACAGTCCCGTCCTTATTAAGTATAAAATATCCTTTACTTTCTCCTTCGTAATACATATTGCAACCTTTCATTACACCAGGGCTTTCCCAGAAAATAGGATGACAATTTACTTTATGGAGTTCTTTAACGAGTTTAGGCACATCCGGGAAACTGCCCCATCCTTCGTCTGTCCAATTGGTATTGGGACTGGCCCAAAAATTTTGTGAACAACCTTTGGAGTGTATTCTTACTACATCTAATGGCCAGTTTTTGGTAATCCGACAACTATTTACATCATTTAAAATCCCTGTCTGGCCTTCCTGGTTAACCCATTTACTGTAATATAACCCAAATGCCCATTTAGGAGGCAATGGAGCTTTTCCTGTAATTTTAGTGTATTGGTCAATTAGATGTTTTAAATCGGGCCCGTAAATTATGTAATAATCAAGTTCACCTCCCGGTGCTGAAAAAGTATAAGGGGAATTAGTGAAATCAAAAATGCTTTTCCAGTTATTGTGAAAAAATATCCCGTACCCTTTTGTGCTCATGAAAAATGGAATATAAGTAATATTCTCAGTGACATTCAGCTCTTTTTTTATGCCTCGTAAATCCGATTTTTCGTACCGTTGTCCCAGTCCAAAAAAGTGTTCATCTGCAATCATTTTTTTTCTGCAAATCACTCTTTCACCATCCCAGCCCATGGCGCCTTCCTCATAATCCTGACAAACCGGATTCCGGTCTTCTTCAAGAATTTTAATCGAGAATGGTTTCTTATTTATTATGACAATCATTCTTGAAGTGGTTATTTCTATAAGATTATTGAGATCCTTTATTTGATATTGCACCGGTTCCCATTCATATTTGATTACAACGTATGGCTCCTCAGGCTTAAATTTGCCAGTCTGACTCATTCTTATCCTGAGCATATCATCTGTACACATGTCAATCTTTACAGTGGCATTGGTGCAATAAAAAGTTATTTCATTTGCATTAACCTTGTATGGTTCGATATAATTGCCAATATAATTCCATTCGGAGAAAGCATTAATCGAAAACATAAAAAACACGCCAAATGAAAGAAAATGAAGATGTTTCATTTTTCAAATTTTATTTATTGTAATTATTACTTCAGCAGGTCTTAATGTCAGAGAAATTTCTTTCCCGGCACCGATCTTTTCTTTTGTTTCGAAATTGTAAAGGATTAAAGGCTTAATCGATTGGACTGTAACCCTCTGATATTGTTCAGAATGGTTAAGCAGCATCACAAGTAATTTATCTCCATTTCGTTTGATATATAACTCAACATATTTATTATCTATATCAATCGGTGTTTGAGGTTTCAGTGCACTATAAAACAATTCGCAATTAGTTTTTAGCCAGGGATTATATGCTTTGGCGAGGTCGGCTTCCAAGTTACATGATAGGTAGTAATAGGTCCCTTCCCCAATTTCTTGTTTTAAAAACACAGCGTTTGTTCCGGATTCCGGATTTGACCTTATGTCCACACCTTTGAATGATACAATTTTTTTGGCCGGTTGGCTGAAAGATATTTTACGAAATAAACTTTGACCAGGTATGGCCATTGGAAGTGAAAATTCCATGAGGCCAACGGGATTATCTACTATCAGGGATGGATTGATGACAATAGTATCGGAACCCACAGTAATAGCCATTCCAAAATCGTTTTGGTATGATTGATATACCCTGCCTCCATTTATCAGGTAAGTTTGAACAACATCTTTGGCTTTATCGGTGAGTTTTAATCCGGGTATAATAACCGCTGCAGCATCAGGTGGTACTGGAGTGCCTTCGTATAAAAGTTTGACATCGAAATGTGACTGCTTGGCCAGAACATAGGCAGTTATAAACTTATGCATTGCCGCATTAAAACTTACCGTTCCTGGAATTATTATATAACAAACAGGAAGGCCATCTGTCCATGACAAACCCAATTCATTTACAGTTTTAATGCTCTCCCCATAGGTTAATGCGTATTTCTTAGGTTTATTATTAATCATAAGAAGCCCCAGGGAGTATTCTAATTCACTAAATCTTAATCCTGGAAAGTTGGCATTTGAAGATTGGGCTGGCAAATTTTTTGTTCTTGACTGAATGGCCGTATCAATATTGTGTGAACTCCACCAGAGGAATCCTGCAGCCCCATCAGCCCATGTGCTAAGGTAATTAAGCCGGATATAAGCTCCTATCCTGGAGGCAGGAACCCAAGCTTCTGAGCAGCCAATTTCCTGAAGTACTACTGGTTTACCAACCATTTCACACCAGCTGATTATAAAGTTTGTACTAAAGGTGGTTCGCTGACCATACCATGGGTCAAGAGAACTTGTTCCGTGAAAATATGGATAGGAGTGCGGTGCAAGATAATCTACTGTCTGAACAATATTTCTTATGTCGAAGTTATTATCGTAACCTGTTCCTATTCCATTGGTTACCAATTGATTGGGTGAATTGTTTTTAAATGCTGGATAAATCTGTTTCATCCATGAGAAAATCTGGTCTGGTGTGGAACCTTTTGAAGCTGTTCTTGAAACCAGCACATTTATTTCATTGCCAAAGTCGTAACCCATAACTGCAGGATTATTTTGGTAGCGTGTTGCAATGGTTTTTGCCAGGAATTTTTGTCCATCAATAATTTTTGGGTCTCGAAACATATCGCCAACAGCCCAGGGGGGAAGAAATATAAGACCCGACATCCAACCGGTTATAGGAGCAATTTGCATTGTAATATTATGCTTCCCGGCACTTTCCACTAACAAATCAAGTTGTTTCATTACTTTTTCATCCAGCTGATTTATAGCAGGTTGGGTAAGTGACCACAAAGGGAAAAAGCGAATATGATTTACACCAATATTTTGCAGAGCGGCCATATCAGCATTCATGGTTTCTATTGACAAGTTTGGAAGGTTGATCATCCAACCGTCAGAAACAATATAATTTACACCACTCAAGTAAATTGGTTTACCATTTTTGGTAAGGTATTTACCTTGTGTACCCCATCTATCTTGTCCGGCAGTAATTTGCACTATTGTCAATACAAACATCAGAATTGAAAAAATTTTCAGTTTCATCATAGGTTCAAATTTAGCGATTATAGTTTTTATTGCCTTGTAAAAATTGTGACTACTCCCTCAATCCCAACAGGGATTTTCTCAAACCATCGGGTCCACCTTTCGGCGGTTGGGTTGTTTTTCAAACTTCGGCTATAGTTGCTCAACACGGTGGTGTATTTTATCTCCAGGCGATTCTCTCCTTTCACCAGCATATTATCGATGGGAAATAATGGTCTTCCGTACCAGTTCACCCCTACTTTCTTCCCGTTTAGATTTACTTCTGTTACTCCTTTGTTTACTTTTCCAAGTAAGAGCAAGTTCCCGCTACCCTCCGAATTGAATGTGGTGGTATAGGTAACCGTTCCAGCAAAAGTGTTCAGTTGCGGATCGTCTGACGTGCCAAAATCTATTAGCTTTTCGAAGCTCCGTTCAAAACTTGTCCGATTCATATGTTCAAATTTGACCTGCCAGGGATTTTCAAGGGTAGTAACCAAGTTACCCAACCTGATTCCATGACTGCCTTCAGCAGACACGCCTTCCAAATCAGGCTCAAATACCAGCAAAAGGGATTCCAGCCCCTGTAATTCAAGGGTCAACTCATTTTTGCTTTTACCGTAGGGGAAAACTTTTCTCGTCCCATCTTCCGGGTTCCATATCCAGGGGGTTTTTCCTTTGGTAGGGAACTTTACATCCAGTACAGAAGGCTTTGTAAGGTGCGAATTGGTGAAAAAGAAGATATCCCTGTCGCCTTGTTTCTTCCTGATCTGGAATACATTCTTATCAGGGACGGTAATCTCAACATCCTTGTTGATGGATAGTTGCTGCAATAACTTTTCAGTCCAGGATAGTAAATCTGTTTCCGATGCAGGGCTGTTCACAACAAAGAGCCTCCCGGGGTACTTTTGCTGCATTTCGGCAAATGCCTTTTGCACCGTGGCATCGCTTGCTGCTGCATCTTTAAAGGAAAGCGACCGCGATGGCACGCCATCAATAATGACCAGGTTGCCCCCCGCCTTCACAAATTCCAATATAGAAATGGCTGTTTCAGGTTCTATGGAGCGAACACTGCTCAAAAATATGGCCTGATACGACATGGGGCCATACTGTAAACTGCCCACTGCCTTATTGCCTCCCCTGATGATTTCTTCGCTGATATAGTCACACGAACTCCCGGCCTGGCTTAAGGACTCCCACAACCTGTTGCAATACCATGGCTCCAGATGGAAAGGAATCCGGCTTAACCCCTT
>Ga0307377_10006048_pt1 | contig 12781 bp, 7 predicted proteins | sample TR3MG_FD_202535 | JGI IMG/M metagenome (GOLD analysis project Ga0307377, IMG submission 202535) | Soil microbial communities from Risofladan, Vaasa, Finland - TR-3 | ecosystem: Environmental > Terrestrial > Soil > Coastal area > Acid sulfate soil | place: Finland: Risofladan, Vaasa | collected...
AGAAGCCTCCAGACGAACTTGAACTCTCTGAGAAGCCTCCAGATGAACTTGACTGGCATGGACCCTTACAGACCTCTAAAACATCTCCATTATTGATAATCCCAGTCATGTCGTTGTCCATAGTTATGAAAACATTTGGACCTGAAATCAATTTAATAAAACCTTCCTCTTCTCCACTAAATGTAGATATACAAACTGTTTCTCCCTGAACCCATTCTGTTACATGACCAGAAACAAAAACTAAATCTTTTGATCCAACGACTAATATCTCGCTTAATTCACACTCTCCTAAACTTGAAGAGCTACTATATCCCAAAGAACTGTTAGATGAAGAAGTGGATTCAGAAAATAAATTACTTGACTCGCTTGACTTTGAGGATAGACTGCTTGATTCTGTACTTAAACTAAAATTCTCAGAAGTCGAAGAACTAGTGTCAGAGCTTTCACTTATAAAAACAGAACTTGACGAGCTTGTTGAATCACATGGACCCTTACAAACCGTTATCGGATCTCCAGCAAAAAGAATACCCGTCATCGATTGATTCATTGTCAAATATACTGCTGGATCAATTAAAGAAGTTATAGTACCTTCATATTTCTGACCTCCAAACTCAACGCAAACTGTCCCACCCAAGTCCCATTCATTAAAATAATTTGAGACAAAAACAATAAATGTCCCACCAACAACCTGAGCAGTTACATTTTCACATGGTCCCAGGCTTGAAGATGAGCTTTCTGAAAATCCATCAGAAGTTGAACTAGAATCCGAATACCCTTCAGATGAAGTTGAACTAGAGGAATAAGCTAACGAAGATTCAGAAGAAGGTGAGGAATCAGACGAGAACTGCAAACTTGAACTAGATGAGCTAGAACTGTATTCTTCGGAACTACTTGAGCTTTCGCTAAACCCTTTACTTGAAGAGGATGAACTTTCACTATACATTTCCGAAGACGAAGATGAGCTGTATTCTTCCGAAGATGAAGATGAGCTAGAAGAATCAATTGAGCTTGATGATTCACTATATCCCTCTGAACTGCTTGAAGATGACGAGCTATAGATCTTGTCAAAATATGGCGTTTCAAGAACATAAATGGTATCGCTATTGTTTACTGCTATTCCACCAACACCACACAACCCAGAAGCTCTTGGGTATTCATTTATAATAAACGAATCACCGCTCTGATTAATTCTAAGTAATCGACTTCCAAAAGATTCATCATGGTCAATCAGGTAAATGTATCCAGACTGATTAACATCAAGCAAAATAATATCAAGGTATTCAGTTACACCTGTTTTACCTACATCAAATCCCCTCGTTCCACTACCAGAAAACCTCAATAAGTTAAAATTGTTGTCTAGCCTTTTTAGCTTATAATTTTTGGAATCTGCAATTATTAATTCGCCACCATCTTGTATGCCAAGACCCCAAGGCTCGTTTAATTGTGATTGGGGGCCAATTCCTAAGCTATCTCCCGCTACTCCTGTCCCAGCAACTGTACTAACAGTGTTAATTCCATATCTGATGTATCGAATCGAATGATTCATCGTATCTGCAATAAAAACGTTTCCTGAAGCATCAACAGCTACATCTCTTGGTTGATTAAGTAGCGCATGGTCATTGTCTTCTATCTCAATTGCATTCCCCTTCCTAAATCCAGCTTGACCGAATGGATCTCCAGCAACTAAAGAAACTTTTTTATCTGGAGTAATACGTCTAACTTGATTGTTCCCTGTGTCTGCAACATAAATGTTCCCAGTAGCATCAATTGACAAGCCACCAGGAGTGTTGAAGTAAGCATCAGCTCCATCAACGATGTTGCTCCCATTATTTCCAGCGATTCCAGGATTCCCAGCGAACAACTGAGTGGTCCCATTAGGGGAAACGCGAATAATGGTGTGCTGATAAGGATCGGATATATAAATTGTGCCAGAATAGTCAACAATAATACCAAATGGATCAGTACTATCCTCAGTATTAAAAGATAAATTCGCCGCAACGATGCGTTCAGCGAATCCATTTTTTTGGATATAGAACTGATCCTGTATTAACAATCTGCTTCTTATTGACATTAAAGATACCTATTAACGTATTACACCCAGTACAATGTTATTCAAACAAACGAGCGCCAAATCCTATGGTAAGAGATCTAACTTTAGCTCGACGAACTTGATTCTGAATACTCTTCAGATGAAGTTGATGAAGAGCTAGAGAATGAACTTGAGCTATCAATTGAACTCGATTCGCTATCAGATGAGTCCGTAGATTGTGACATGCTGGAACTTTCAAGCTCAAATTTGTTTATCCTTTCAACATCGTTACCACCAACCATAAATGCGAATTCGTGAACCGCGATGTCGGTTGTAAATTCCCCCGCTAACTCCATCAGTATCTTTACTTTATCTGCAAAAATAGAGATATCCGTTAATGTCTCTATTTTGTTAGGCTCAATCCTCTGATAATCAAGTGGATCAATTGAATCATCTCCAGAAACAGAGAATCGAACTATTGTATCCTCGCTCAAATCAGCATTAAAAGTTAAAAGAATCGTTTCTGGTTTAAATCCTAAGTGAAATGCTTTTGTATAAAATTCGGTTGCAACGTTTGAAGTAATATATCTAAGGTTAACGTTTCGAATCTCTGGGATATATGTAGTGTCCGTAGACATAACCGCCATAAATTGTAGATATTTTCCTTTTTGCATCCCTATGTCAAAAGATTTGTTGTAAAAAGGCCCAAACCATTTCTCATTTGTTAGGGGCTTATTTGCTGACCTAACAAAGAGCCCAACGTTAAAATTTGTTTGGTCTCCTCCCCACTCAACATCCAACCATCTAACGAATCCATCATCAGCGATTATATTGTCAGAAACGAACACCCCAGTCAATCTGTCTATCGGTTGTATCGCTGTCGCCTTTTGCCCAATGTAATTAAATCGGACGCTATTGATTCCTGGGATGTTTGCTTCCACAGACCCAGAATCATTAATATTTATTATCGCCATCTTCTTCCTCGTTGTCTAAGACAAATTCATCAAATTCTTCTTCCCATGGACCATACATCTCATGTTTCACCGCCATTTTTTTGGCATCTTGAACTGAGTATCTATGGATTTTTTCTTCTTTTATTGTCAATTTTGGTTTACCTTGATTTATGTCTTCGAAAGTCGGAAAGTTTATAAGACCCCCAAGCATATAAAATGTATGCTTATCCATTACTTCGTTATTCCTGGATGTGTCAATAACGTTCTCCCCATTCTCAACCCATGCGTGCCCGAACTCAACTCCAGAAAGAGGACCCATAAGTGGTCGGATAATTGCGTGAACAAGTTGCAAAGAGTTATTCCCCTTAATAATACCCTCTTCGAAGATGTAGCTAAAGGCGTTATCGAAACAATTCCCGCCTTTATGTTCTTCAGGGATATGGTCATATTGTCCTTGAGACTCTTTGTACCAGTCCATTTTTATCCCTTCTTATATCGTTTGCAGTATTCTTCATCCTCTAGAACAAATGTGCTATAAATTTGCAACAACGCTTCTTCGTTCTTTCCTAGCTCAGAGAAAACAAAAGTTAGAAAGTTGTCTTTGGAGACCAACTGCTTCATTTTGTTTGAGCTATATACAGGGTATTCTCTCTTCGCATCTTCCGTTAATTGAACGGGCATTGGGTGAACAATGCCATCTATTTCCCCCAGTCTTGCAGGCATTGCAGTTTTTTGTAAGTGCTTTATTTTCACAGGAGGCCCTTATAGGTGATTTGATGTTCTATAATTTATTCTAATGAAAGGTACGTTTTTCCTATCGGAACAGGTTTCTTTGAACATAAAAATGAATAATTAAGTCAAAAAAGGCCATTATGAGAACACTATTAAAAGCTCTAATCCTATCCTGCATTCTTACAGGATGTATAATAACACAATATGATGGCCTACATAATATTATAAATGAAAATTTAGAAGTTTATCAAAAACAAGAAAATATAGAGTTCACAAACATAGCTGCCATATTCAAATCATATGCAAATTTAACAAACACAGAAGAATACAAATCGTTTGATGAACTAGAAAATGATACTGAAAATTTTATCAAGAACCTTAAAGACAATAATATCTCTGAAAACTACCCTGTTATAGCCACTAAAGAAGAGAGGTATGTCGCAAGTTCTTTTTTAAGAGACCTTTTGAAATGCCTCAAAGATAATGACATTGGTATAAGTCGTTATCAAAACTTCATAAACCAAGCTTTAAAAACTTACGTAACTGAGATCATGTCACATGAAGAGAAAATACCTCAATAATTGGCTTTCAAGCCTTCGTTACAAATTCTCGGAATTCGGACTTAATAGATATAGTGTGATTCAATCCAATGGATCAAAAGTAAGTGAAAATTGGTTAATAAAAAATGGAAACTTTGACAAAACTAATTTCAAAGGTAAGGGAGAGAGGGTTGCGGTTTTAGATACAGGAGTTGATCCGAATCACGAAGAAATAAAAAATAGCGTAACCCCAATGTGTTTTATTGAAGGTTGCGAAGATCCTATTCAGTATTTTGATTACTCAGATCATGGAACTTTTGTAATTGGAGAAATCATTTCCAGAAATATGGGGATAGCACCTAAGGCAACATGCCTAAGTGCGAAAGTCCTTTATGGAGATGGTCGAGACGGAGATCTTCACAAATTCGAGAAAGATGTTGTCTCAGCAATACAGTATGCTTGTTATAATAACTGTGGCGTAATTTCTATGAGTTTCGGAAGTCCTCACAAAAGCCAGATTGTCTATGAGGCTTTAGAAATGGCAACAGAAATGGGAATTATCCCTATCGCTGCCGCAGGTAATGAAGGTCTAAGAGGATCACCATATAAATCATATCCAGCATCATTTGAAAATTGCATATCTGTTGGAAGCGCAGGAGCGAATAATTTGCCAGCTTGGTATTCAACTGTTGGGATAGGTGAGAACCCACTAGAGCAGCCAGAAGTGTCTATCGCCAGTTTAAACCTTCACAATGGGATTTTAGCCAACAATCGATATGGCGTTATGACAGGAACAAGCATTTCTTGTCCTATCGTTGCTGGACTAGCACTCCTTTGGAGAGAGAAAATGAGAGCAGAGAACTCAATGCCTGAAGGAAAGAAAGTTCTTGAAAAATTTAGAGAGTGGATTTATTTGAATGCTAAAGATACAAATGAAAACGGATGGGATAATGAACTGGGGTTTGGTGTTCTGAAGCTAACCCCTTGGGAATCTTTGTAATATGGAACCTTGGACAACTGACGCGATAACAATAAATGGCGATTTATCTTATGCCTTAAAAAGAGGCGAGATAAATAATCGATACGTGGATATCGAAATCGCCGCCTTTTCTGATAGATGGAGCTGTTTTGACACTCTTATCGAGTTTAGAGAACGAGAAGGTGCTGAGTGGCGATCAGACATGCAAATACTTTACTCAACCGCCAATAGCGTTGATAAGAACAGGCTAAGAAACCTACTGTGCGCTCCAAAAGGCAGTTTGAACCTAATACGCTGGGATTATAGAAGAAATGGCTTAAAATACGGACAAAAGCCCGATATAAGACTTAAAATCTTACCAAAATATCTAAATTTTAGCACTTCCAGTTATGCTCATATATTTTCTAAAAATAGCGGGATCAACGAATCTGAATTTGTTGATTCATCAACTAGGTTCCAACCAATAAATTTGAATCAGTCAGGACAGATAATTGGTTTAAAGTCTGACAAACTTTCGATTTTTAATAGTTTCGCAGAAGGAGATATCTACACATATAGTGGATTAAGTTATCCATCATTTGCTATTCAGATACTAAATGGGAACTATTTTATCGCAGACACAGGGAATAACGAAGTTGTTGAAGTTAGTGAAGACTTGTCGACACTTATTGGAACTATATCAGTTGCTGATCCGATCTTCTTAGATTATCTAGAGGGCTCTGACACATTGCTTGTTACAACCTCTGGTGGGACCATCTATGAATATATTAGGGGATCGTTTATTTTGGTTTGGACATCAACCACTAGCTTCGGAGATTTAAAGTCCGCAACCTATTCAAAAAAAGACTCGAACAGAATAATTACGACAGATCAATCCGACAACAAGATTAGAATTATAAACAAAACTACTGGAAATGTTGAGCAGATACACTCAGGGTTCTTTAACGATAAAGGCGATAAGGATTCATTCGTTCAACCGAATATGGCGATTGAGTTTGAGGACGGATCAATTACAGTAGTTGAAAGAAAAGGTCGAGTTGCGACATTCGAAGAATTTGTTTCTAGTTCTTCTAGTTCACTTGATTCTTCAAGTACAAGCTCTATGACAAGTAGCTCGTTGAGTTCGAGTTCAAGTAGTGAAGGGTTTTCTTCAAATTCTAGTAACAGCTCATCACTGTCTTCCTCTAGCAGTTCTTCGAGTTCAAGCTTAGGATTTAGTTCGAGTAGTAGTTCCTCAAGTGAAGGTTTCTCTTCAAGCAGTAGTTCTTCTAGCGAACAGTTCAGTAGCTCTTCAAGTAGTAGCTCTTCTAGCGAACAATTCTCTTCAAGCTCATCTTCAAGCGAAGGATTCAGTTCTAGTTCGTCCATGTCTGACGCTGGGTTCTGTGAAGCCCTAGAAAAACAAAATCCATATCTAGAGGCATATTGGCCAATGGAAGAATCTAGTGGGACCAGGCTTGATTCCATTCAAAGTCATAATCTATCTGAATCAACATCAACAATCTCAAGCACAACGGGAAAAAAAGGCAATGCCGCAATTATCACCGCTGGCGATGGAAATCTAGTCACTAGTGGCATTGGGGGACCGTTCACTCCTAGCTCTACGGTGGCAATATCTTCATGGGCAAGATTTCATGGACTAACTGGAACAGTAACTACAGTCACAAATATAGGAGATCTCGATTTTGGTTTTAAGGCAACAGTAAATCCTACTCTTAATACGGTGTCAATAAGTGCTATTACTAACGTTAACACAGGAACGTTTGAAACATCTTCCTACACAGTTCCGCTATTTCAATTTAACAACATTGTAATGGTGCTAACTTCATCAACGCTATATCTATTTATAAACGGACAGATAAAAGAATCCTTGTCTGCGACCCATACTTCTATTAACGAAACGAATACAATTTTTCGTTCTCCACAATTTGATTCTTTTGGTACAACAGCAATTGCTGCATATGACGAGATGGCGGTTTGGGAAGACCCTGTCTTTGCAGACACAAATGAAGTCGTTCAGTTCGCCCAAGCCCTTTATAACGAAGGAACTGGGGCATTTTGGGACGATTCTATCGGAAACTGGGACATTTGTGAACCGTTTATGTCATCAAGCAGTTCAAGTAGTGGCGAGATTGCGATAAAAACCATAGTTGATTCTACCAACTTTACAGGTTTGTATACATCATTGTTGGTCGTAGATGGAAATCCAGCAATTTCATATTATGATTCCACTAATAGCAGTCTTAGATACCGAAGAGCAGATAGTGTTGATGGAAGCACTTGGGGAGGTGTCCCTACAACAATCGATTCTTTTGGAATTGTTGGACAACACACATCTTTGTTAGTCGTAGACGGAAATCCAGCAATTTCATATTATGATACCACTAATGGTGACTTAAAATATGTAAGAGCAGATAGTGTTGATGGAAGCACTTGGGGGAATTCTCCTGTAACAGTCGATTCTACTGGAACTGTTGGGGAAGACACATCTTTGTTAGTCGTAGACGGAAATCCAGCAATTTCATATTATGATTCCACTAATGGTGACTTAAAATATGTAAGAGCAGATAGTGTTGATGGAAGCACTTGGGGGAATTCTCCTGTAACAGTCGATTCTACTGGAACTGTTGGGCGATACACATCATTGTTAGTCATAGACGGAAATCCAGCAATTTCATATTTTGATTCCACTAATGGTGACTTAAAATATGTAAGAGCAGATAGTGTTGATGGAAGCACTTGGGGGAATTCTCCTGTAACAGTCGATTCTACTGGAGCTGTTGGACAACACACATCTTTGTTAGTCGTAGACGGAAATCCAGCAATTGCTTATCTTGCTAATGTTGACTTAAAATATGTAAGAGCAGATAGTGTTGATGGAAGCACTTGGGGAACATCTCCTGTAACAGTCGATTCTACTGTTAACGTTGGACAAATTATATCATTGGAAGTTGTAAACGGAAATCCAGCAATTTCATATTATGATTCCACTAATAGTGACTTAAAATATGTAAGAGCAGATAGTGTTGATGGAAGCACTTGGGGAACATCTCCTATAGCTGTTGATTCTACTGATCAGGTTGGTTTGTATTCGTCATTGGAAGTTGTGAATGGTAAGCCAGCCATTTCATACTTAAACTCTACAAATGGGGACCTTATGTATGCTCGTTCTTCAGATCTAAATGGAGAAAATTGGTAATGTCAATACAAGATGGAATAGGATATTTAAGGGCAACTTACAACCCTGACTTACACTTCACTGAAAATAGTGATGCGTATGCAAATCTTATGTACCCATACATCCAAGATGATGGTGGGAACACTAAGAATGTATCCTTATCTATAGATATAATTAACGCTGATGAAAACTTCACAACTAAAAATAATTTCAAAGAACAGGACTGGGCAATCGATAAAACCAATGGAGGGAACCTTTTACTCGACCAATTAATTTGGGGATTTAAAGAAACTACTCACAATACAAGAAACTCAAAAGCTCTAAGTAACGCATTCTGTTTCAACGATCAACAGCTAACAATAAGGTTCGCAAAGCAAGGACACCTTCAAGGATATCTCGACGATGACTATGTCTATGCCAAAAACGAAATCGAACTTTCAGTTGTTGACCTAATAAAAGGCAACGAAACCATTTTAACCACCTTTAAGGGGCTAGAATTAAATGAAAACGACGAAAGTAGAGCCCTTCAGTGGATAGTTCCTGAAGGAAGAATCGACGCCCAAAATGATTATGGGTTCTTTGGACTATTCGTTCTTAGAATAAAAGTGACAAGTAAATACTTTATTGATGCCAGAAGGAATGTTCGATCTTCTCACAGCGACAGAGTAACCAACTCATACCTTCAACTTTTAACGTTTAGTGCTCCTCTAGAAGCGAACACCGTTCAAGCCGATGATATAGATATTTTTGTTTCAACGGCGAGTACATCTGATACATTCACTCAGTTGTACAACAAAAGCATTTTTGCAAATCTAGATAATCTAAATCAGAACACAATAAGCAATGACCAAAAAAGAGCAATTATGGCAGATCAAATTGCTGTTCTATTTATGTCACAACATCCTGTAGTATCCTCAGACATAACCCCGTCAAAGATACAAGGATTTGGAGGGGAACAAGCGATACAGCCCCAGAAAATTCTAAAAAAGGCGATAACTTACACAGAGCGATATGATCAATCTGCTATTCAGTTGGCACAGAACCGACTATTTGGGATAGTCGCGAACTATAAAACATTTAGTTTTGCAAATGAAATCAATAATCTGTTCAGCAATACTAATCAATCACTTCAAGATATTGTCGATCCTCCTAGAATTATTTACATGGACCAATTTGGAACTCTTTCAGATGAAATCGGAATCAATGGAATATTGTTTACTCCTTATTCTATTGAAAACGTTCACACCGAGATAATGACAAAAATTCCGCCAGCAGATCCGTACTCTATCCCACTATATAAGTATAGCGTTGGGGTTGATGTTTTAACAGTTACCGACTTTGACGATTTAGATCTGTCTTGTGGTGACAGCAACATCAAAGTTTCTTACAATCTCGTTTTTGGAGAAGAAAAAATCAACCAAATCTATTACCAAGCATGGATTAAGAACAGCAATGCCTATCTTGAACATTGGGACACTGAAGGAAACTCAAGAGATTATGAATTCGACTTTAGCGCTTCTGGAGGGATTTCATGCACATTTAGCGGAGGAGTTCTTACACAAGGAGATATCGTCACCGTTCGAGTCACTATTTTGGACATCTATGGTTTCTCAAACGTTTTTGAAAGAAAACTCTTCTTCCCTTTAGATCACGAAAGTCCAGCGATTACAGAGATAACGTCTTTTCAAAGGCAAGATGGCAGTGGATTGATAGATATATTTTATCATTATAAAGGGGTATCAGAAATTAATCCTGCAAATGTATCGTTAACATACTCGACAGACAACGCCAGTTTTTCATCTGTAACCACAAATATTATTGGAGATATCGGTTTAGGGATCATGCCAGGATACAGAAGAATAGTTTGGAACCCAACATCAATCTTAGACGAAAATAACGATGTGGCATTTGTTAAAATAGCTTTAACCGATGTTGACGAGGTATCTAACGCAGGGATCATCGAGTCAAGCGTTGTAGTTGTAGATTTGTCTACCCCAATCGTTGACATTCGGAAACTTACAATTAAAGAAGACGAAAGAATGGCAGAAAGCAGTTCTGGTTCGGATTCTAGCGAAACATCGTTTAGCTCTGAAAGCTCAACCTCAAGCGACAACAACTCAGAATCAAGTAGCTCATCATGATATTAGAACAAACAAAAATTTTAACCAACAAATATTCTCCAGAATATTTCTCGATGGCCTTGGACGACCGTGGATACCCTCATGTCGCTTGGGTAGAACAAAAGAACGGTCATTTCGATCTTGTATATAAATTTTGGAATGGCTTGTGCTGGGAGTCCTTAGAAACAGAAGTTTTATATCGCTCCGACGAAGATATCAAATATGCCAGCCTTATTGTGTCAAATGGAGAAGTATTAATAACTTTTTCTAAAAAATCATACAACAACTCAATCATTGGATTCATAAGAATAAATCAAGTTATTCAAGAAATTATTTCCTACCAAACAAGCAGCTTTATTAATTGGGTTGGAATAATCACCGACAGAACTGAAAAGAAAAGACCGTATATTATCACTCATGAGGACCTGTCATTCAATGTCTATCAGCTAACAGACGAAAATTTAATCCTTCAAGGAACTCAGGTCTATAATGTTGATGATTTTGACAAAGTTAAGCTTTCAAGCACCGTCGATAATTTCATTTTAGCGATCAATAATGAAAACAACTTAGATTTCAACTTCTTCAACTATGACACTAATTCTTGGGCCAATACTGAATTTATCGAACTAGCAACATCAACTATCGGTGAGATTGCCGATTTCGATGTAAAGGGATTGTCTACTTCTTCATTAGCTGGTTTTGCATTTATTTCCAGATCTTCAGGAGAAGAAGTCTACTATGTCCAAACAGATTCTATAGGAACAGAATCAACACTAGGAACTAGTCCAGTTTACAGTAAGGCATCCACCTTAATCGCTCCTAACGGATTTAGCATCGGGGGGTTCACCAATGTCAGCCTTTCATACGAAACTGACACAAAGCCCCACATAATGGCCTTAGGAACCCAAAACCTTAAGTTCTCTTATAGTGGGACTTGGGAACAGGAAATTTTAGGAGTTCCAACAAAATCAGAAACAACCGTTTTCATTTTTAACTCTTTTAATCTCGCTACAGTGACAGACGGACAAATTTATTTTTTCAACTTGAGCGAAAACATGATTGAAGCCGAAGAGGTTCCGATCTCTCTTCTTAATGCAAAAGAATTTATCGTTTCGGATTGGACAAGTGGATCTTTGATTCCTCAAGAGTTAACGGGTGTGGATAATTATGATAACCAAGTTGGGGATATTTTAAGAGACATCAGGGGTCCTGTTTTAGTAACTGCATCTAATGAGCATCCAGGATTTGGTTCATCAAGTTCACTAAGTTCCGCTTCTTCTGAAAGTTCAACGTCTGAAAGTTCAACGTCTGAAAGTTCGTTAAGCTCTTTTGGGTTCTCCTCTGATAGCTCAATTAGCTCAATTAGTTCATTAAGCTCATTGTCGGAAAGTACGCCCTCCTCTGAAAGCTCAAGCTCTGAAGGCCCACAGTTATTTATTTATGTTAGGTGTTTCGCAGAAGGACCTGGTGGAGTTTCTTCTTCATCATCAAGCGGGAATTACTCTGAAAGCTCTTCTAGCGAAGACTACTCCGAAAGCTCTTCATCCTCCAGTGAAAACTACTCAGAAAGTTCAAGTCGAAGCTTTAGTTCGGAAAGCTTTGGGAATGTAAGCACATCAAGTATCTCATACTCTTCAAGCTCTTCAACTTCAAGTGAAGAATTTTCAGAAAGTTCACTGTCGTTAAATGAAGAGTGTATATTTTATGGGATCGCTCACTTCAAGATCTTCGAAGAATTCCAAGGAGATGTTGTTAGGATTTGTGAGCCTCCAGATACTGAGGAGTTAAATTCTGTATGTTGTTGGCAATTTTCACAGCAAATCCCGCTAATTGACTATTTGGTAAACTGCCCATCTCCCCCCATTTATCAAAATCCAAACACGATAATTGAAGTTCTTAATAGCTGTTTTGAGTGCCTATTAAGTGAAAGTTCCCAAAGCGAATCCTCTAGTTCTTCAGAGAATTTCAGTGAAAGCTCAAGTTCTTCAAGCGAAGGGTTCTCAGAAAGTTCAAGTTCTGAAAATTTCAGTGAAAGTTCTTCAACTTCAAGTGAAAACTTTAGTGAAAGTACATCAACTTCAAGTGAATCCTCTGAAAGTTTTGGAAATATAAGCTCTTCTTCAAGTAGTTTCGGATTAGATTGCGAATCTGGAACCTTCAGGGTTGATGGTCCTACTTCATTAGAATTCTTAACATCTGATACTTCTCCATATGGAATCGGAGATAACATGCAAATTTTTATAAATTCTGG
>Ga0307377_10006049_pt1 | contig 12781 bp, 3 predicted proteins | sample TR3MG_FD_202535 | JGI IMG/M metagenome (GOLD analysis project Ga0307377, IMG submission 202535) | Soil microbial communities from Risofladan, Vaasa, Finland - TR-3 | ecosystem: Environmental > Terrestrial > Soil > Coastal area > Acid sulfate soil | place: Finland: Risofladan, Vaasa | collected...
ATTCTAAAATCGCCAGTTAAATCAGCCCGATCTTCTGCTTCAACAGTTTCACCTAATCCTGCTCCTTGGAATGAAGAAACTGCACTCCAAGATATACAAACATCACAACCTGTAAATGTAGCTTGTCCATCTCCTACAGAACACATAGATAAATGACTAGGAGAAGGTATACATCTACCAGTTGTAAGTCTAATGGACGCTGTTGGTGGGTTAGGTGATAAGGCTCCATGCAATCCAACAGCCTGTACTTTTACCCACACAGTTCTTCCAATATAACTCTCTGATAAATTTATTATGTAACCACTACCCTTAGAGTAATCTTGTCCATGAAGACTAAAAGATACTCCATTCTCACTAAAAAATATATTTGTATGGTCTACAGGTAAAAATGTTTCTACTACTCTTTCTTGTACTAATAAATCACCTACTTCAACAGTTATTCCAGTATCATAATTAATACGTATATAATTATCTTCTATATCATAACTAATAATATCAACTTCACCCTTTTCAGTACCAGTAACATCAATAATTTTAATTGAATATAGAGGAGTTAGCTGACTATCATTTGGAGTTGTACCATAATATAAAGTAACATATTCTCCAGCAGTAGTAACAAAACTTTCTACGTTTCCTGTAAAATAGGGTACAGTACTACCAGTTGGTACAGCATAAGTTACTCTAATATTATACGTTTCTTCAATGTTTGTGAGAGCTAAATCTACAACATCAGGAGGAAGCCCAGTTGCTGGTGGTGGTGGTCGAGGAATATAAGGTGTAATATAAGTTAATGGATCTTCGGTGTATATAGTAGGAATATAGGGTTCTGCTACAATTGTACATTCACCTTTTTCCACATCTGTTGTTATATTAGTAATTCTAACATCTTTGGTGTAAACAGTACCACCTGATGAGGGGGCTAATTGCCACTCATCACCAGAATTAACTGTTATAGGATCTCCACTAGGAGTTAATAATGTAACACCAGTTAAAGAACTAAATGTATGTGGAGCATCTAAATCAGCAAAATTTACTGTGGCTTGTCCATACGTTTTTGTAAGTTTATTTTGTACTTCAAATCTATAATCACCACATTTAGATAGTGGTATGTATAATTCTCTATCTAAATAATAGGTATCAGTAGTTAAATCTGGGGCAAGTCTTAAAAATCCACTATAACCATAACTCATAGCAGAACTTTGTATTCTAACAACATCCCCTGGTAAACTAGCTAATCCAGTTAATGTAGTTTTAAATTGTATAACTTTATCTGTTAATGCTCCATATGCAAGTAAATATTGTGCTATACGTAACGCTTGACTTAATTTTGTAGTTCCTAATACACTATATGCCTGTTTAAGAACTTTATTTTTACCTATTTCACTATCTTTCCTACTTACTTGAATAACAGACTGTTTATAGTAGTTTGTTTCATCATAGAAAGAAATATCTAATGTGTTTGGTACTTTACCAAAAGCTTGGTAAGATTCTTGATAAGATTTGGGAAGCATACTTGCATCTGTAAATTTTTGACTAGGAAGTTCTTGTTGTAATACTTTAAGTCGTAGATTATCTCCTACCCATAATAATTTTAATCTAAACATTGTTGTTATTTGATTTAATATTGTTGCTGCATCTGAGCTTCCATCTAAAACTATATTACATTCAAAGCGTCTTTCTTGTTTAGTATCAATAAAATCTGTATTTACCATCTCCCAACAAAATGCTCCAGCATCTACAAAATCATTCCAAAGCAGGTAACTTTCTTGGAAATATGGATATAAATCTTGAGTAGTTAGTAAATCATATAAAATAAATGCAGGATTATTATTATATTGAAACATATACTCTTCGTAATTAGTAGTAAGTGTGATATCAGTCTCTTTTGGATATCTTTCAGCTAATTCCTTCCATGTATATATACCAGTTTCTTCGTCGTATTCTGTATAAGCGTTTTGTAATGGTGCTACTGTAGTATCTGGTCTTCTCAAGATAGGAACTTTAATATATTTACCTTCAACCTGAAAATTAATTTTAGGTGCTGTTCCAGAAAGTTTTTCAGTAGGTAGAATTCTCAAACCTAAAACTGCTGTATTAGGATACCTAAGCATTTCAAAACCATACTCACCAATACGTTTCACATGAATCATATCATAATAATAAAAGCCTTCATCTCCATCACTACCTGTATCTCCTTCAAGCCCTTCGGATTGCCTCCATATTTCAATAGTATACTTATTACTAGGTAGTTGTTCCTGTTCCGCAGCCCCTAATCGTATTACGAGTTTAAATGGATTAGTTCTCTGATCAGTTAATATAAATGGTACATGTACCAATTCATCTGGAAGAACATCCGTTTGTGTATCTAAATCATGAAACTTAAATCCTTCTTCTTTTTCCCCTTCATGTGTCCAATATTTAAAGTCATCAGCATGACCAGTAGGATAGTATTTAATAAAAAATAGTACGGTTCTTTTACGAAACTCTCCCTCCTCTCCATCATAAGTATATAAACCTTTTGGGAAATCTAAAGTTATATCTAATTCATTACATACAGAAGGTGTTGAAAATGTAAAATGGGGTCTTATTTCAGTTTCTAGTAAGTAATCAAATTGAGTAACATTCAATTCACGTTTATTAAATAAATTTACATAACTATCCTGTCCTTGAGGGTATTTAATTATAGTATGGTTAGCACCTCTAGAGGCTTGAATTTCCAATGGTGCAACAAAACCAGCCACATCAGGAAACTCAAATAATTTATCTGCTGGAGTATCATTTATTGTTAATTGATAATTTTTATAATAGTCTCTTGTTATACCTGTTGTATCTAAATTGGCTATAGAACATACTTCTCCCTCTGATACTCCTAATAACATTCTAAGTCCATCAGATGTAGAATATGTTTTATTAATATCTGCTTCAGATTTATCAACTAATCCATAAGTATGATAACTCAGACTATGTATTCTTGGTTGACACCCCTCCCAAGCCCACACTTGATAATCAATATCGTCTCCCGTTTGCCACATTATTGCTTCTATATATAATTCTATATATATACGAGTACCTACATCTAGTTCATCAACTTGATTGGGGAAAGCGGCTGCAAAAGCCCCCTCTTTCATATCTAAGGTTATTTCTGATGCAGGAAGGTCATATTTTTTACCATCAAGATAATAAGCATAAAAGTATCTCCAATGAGGATCATTATAAAAGAGTGGTGCCTTACTACGCTGTATAATATTCCAATTGTCTATCATTGTAATATGACCAGTGTTTGTATCAAAGGTATGTATTCTCATCAATTCTTTATATCCAACCATCCATGTACCAAGGTAATCTTCATCCTCTTCTGATGCAAATTGACCAGGACGATTCTGGTTTCCTTCACATTTTCCACTAATACCTCTTAACCATATAGGATCAAGTACATTTTCAGAAGAACTTCCATCTGCCATGAGATTTGGATCTGCATATGAAGTTGCCGCAGTAAATAAATTACTAAGATACGCCCCCCTTCCTGTAGGTGTAGTAGAAGTCCACCACCCACCCATATTTGTACCATTTACCCAAGCCATAAAAGCTCCCCAATCACTAAATTGCCTTTTTGTTCCTGATTTTATTCTTGGGTAAGAATTAGGTCTTCCAATCGAATCACCATTTGTCCAGCCTTCTCCATGTCCATATGGTAAACCCTCAACCATTGCGTTAATAAAACTACCACCTGTTGCATGGTCACCATAAATAATTGGAACAGGTCGTCCTAAAGCATAAGAAGTAGCAGGACCATCCCAATTATATGTTGCAGAGTCTATAATTTCTGATTCATTAGCTGTAGCTGGAGGAGAAGGAGGTTTGCTTAGCAAATAACTTACATAAGTTGAAACAAGACTTATAAGTAATCCTATAAGTATGGATGCTACAACCCCCCATTTTGGAGATATAATAATAGTTAATGTATCACCATCTTTAGGAACTATTTTAGTAATATTTTCCGCAGGATCTACTATTTCTAGATTAAATAAGAATTGAACTGCACCTGTTTTTATTAAATTTTGTTTCTCATTAGTTAATGTTTTAAAAAATACATCAAATTGAGTATTACCGTCACTAGTTAGGTATTCCCATATTGTAAAATTAGGTATATATGGAAATGCAAACTCTTCAACGTGTTTATCAAATATGTTAGTTTTTACATTAATATTAAACATATATTTAGTATCCTACTTGACCTATTAATTCGGATTTAATTCGGTAATACCCTTCTATTTGTTTAACCCAACTATTAATTTCACTTACAAGTACACCTTGTCCAGAAACAGAATGTATAAACTTTCCACTTTTCAAATACACTCCTGCGTGGATAGCTAAATTTTCCATTGGACATATAAGCATTATATCTCCAAGTATTGGTTCTGTATTTACTGGGTCCACCCAATTACTTAAATCATAACTTTTAACTACCGCTCCCTTATCTCCAGTAACAATTGATTCCCCTAACTGTCCTGCTTTTACATACTGCCTTATTAATCCCATTTTTTTATAATTAAGATCTGGTATGTTTATTTCAAATATATCTTTAATTACCCACATAATTAATCCCCAACAATCTAAACCAGTTACTATATCACGTCCATTATCCACATATTCTATACCTAAATATTTATCTACTATATCATGTATAAGCATTAGAAATACCAGAATCTTGTTGTTGGAATAGACGGAAAACCACCAAAGCGTTCAAATTGATTATGTAAAATACATGATACATAATTAAATACCACCTCTGCACCAGCGGGAATTGATATAGACAAATTCATCTCTCTTACTCTTGATGTAGATCCAGCTATTAATTTAACAGATGAAATATACTCATCAAATTTAAAATACCTTATATATTCTTTCTGTTTAGCTGTATAATTACTTATTCCTAATCTTCTTTGGTAAGGATGTAGTTCGATTGAATTAGATGTACTTCCTATTTGAAATATATTACTAGTAGCGTTCCAATAATACGTAGTACCATCCATATTAGCTGTTAAAGTATAAGATATTGAACGTGTTTCACCACTAACTATAGATGCCCCATAATATCTAAATACTAAATTAAACATTTTACCTGTTTCTAAAGGTAAATCATATAAATTCTCATCAGGATCTGTTGGTCCTGTTTTTTTGTATTGATAATATAATTGTTGTGATATTGTTGCTGCACCAACTATAAATGCATAGCCACTTGCAACAGTCACATCTCCAGTAGGTGACCATTGTGGTATTGTTTCTGTATCTCCTATAGCAGAAAAGTCACCATTAAATGCCAACTCGTTATATTTACAATATCCTCTTAAATATCTACTTCCATATGATGGTGTTTGTGTAAATGTTGTACCTGTATCTGTATGACCAAAACAGCATTCTTTCTCATATATATTAACTCTTACCATATCTGTCACAGAATCATCTAAATAATCAGAAAGCTGCTTACCATTATTCTTACTTGTTATAGTTAATCGTGTACCTCCTGCCACAATAGTAACCGCAGTTATTCTCCATAAATATGGAACTTTTGGAGATTCTACTATACATCCTAATACATAAGATTGCATATCGGTAGAAATTTCTTGTGTTGTAAAATAAACTTCCGCTCCCTCATGATACAACTCTAATCCACCTCTATCAAATGTATGGGATTTTAATAATTTATTACATACTGTTATTGGAGTTGTTAATGTTGAATCACTACTTGTATATAAACACTTATCACCTTTATAAACCCAACCACATGTAGTTTTAGAAAACGTTCTAGCAGGGATTTTTTTATCTGAAAAGTTACCTAAACTAGATATCGTAAAAGTGATTAAATCCCTAGTAATATCACTATTCATAATAGTAAAACTGTTTAAAATGTTTGCAGTATCAGGATCAATTATAATATCCCCAGAACTGTCTATAAAACCTACAATTATATTAAATATGTTACCTCTTAAAGCATCATAGCGTTCAAATAGAGAATAAAAATCAAATTCATCTAGATCATAATATGCTGAAAATGCTTCTGTACCTGGATTATAAACTGAAACTTGTAATTGTGGAAATTTTCCTAACTCATGATCGTGTAACATTTTATGATTAATAGGATAAGGACTGTAAATTTTAGGTCTAGTAAACTCGTCTTCTCCAAATGTTATAGAGGCTGGTTTACCAACTACATCTATATCTTCTATGTGTGAAGATAGGAAAAACCACCTTTCTACCGTATACTCTCCTTCAACAGGTACTCCAGCTACAGTAATTGTAGTATCAGTATTATCAGTAATTATAAATCTACTACCTTCTACATCTGTAAATATTGTAGTATCTGTCTCCCATTCATGAGTAATCCAAGTTTTAGTTGTATCTGTAATTGTTGAACCTACTACAGAACACAATCCTGTATCTTTAACTTGTATTTCATACAACATTAAAGTAAAATTTGTTTGTGACATTAGTTGTTCAATAACTTCTGCTGTATCTCGTGCCATTTATTTCATTACTCCTACTTGTACAAAAGGAATTGTGGTATCTGAAATGAATCCATATAAACTCTTATTTCCGTAACCTATATAATTAGCTACCCGTTTATCTATACAAAAATCAACATATGTGTATTTAATATCTACACCATCAAACATACTAGGATATAATACATATATTAATGACCCTGTAGCATTAGCTAATGTCGTATTAACTACCTCATTTACAGTAACAGTAGTAGTAGATGCGTCTGTAATTGTCAATATTTGTTTATTTGGAGTTCCGGTGTATACAGGATTATATAATAATAATATATTACCACCAAATCCTGTTTCAGTTTCTAATCCTGCAATACGATCTACAGTTACAGAACCAACAGCTGATGCTGATATTCTATATTGTGCAGACCAATCAACGACATAAAACGTCTCATATTGACCGTGCATTCTGATAAAAAACTCTTCTAATAGTTGGTATTCCCAAGCCATTATACCTTTATATTGATATTGAAACATGTAATATGGTTTTGATATTCTTTTTGTATATACTAAACGTGCTTCTGAAGTAATTAACTCAGTCGGTGCATTATATTGCCTACTACACGTATGAGGTTCCAGTATTTTAGCTGTAGCTGTAGCTCCCTGTGAGGTACTCAGTGGGAATATATCTGATAATTGTAACGCCATTGCGTATCCTCTATGATTTAGATACTTGTTTAATTATATGGAACATTGGACCACGTTTGTTAATATCTTCAGATATTATATTAACAATAATGTCTGGATTTCGCATCATTACGGATGGTATCATGGCTGGATCAACAATATTCATAATTTGCACGTCTTGAGTAGCTCCCTTTTCTTTTCCTTCTTCTCCAACAAATTTAACGGGAATGCTTCTATTATCTGGTAAAGGTACTACGGCTTCGTTTTGACTTCCTTCCCCAACTAATCCTAGAGTAGGAGATCCTATAATACCACCACCAGCTAACAACGTAGCCCCCATACTATATTTTACAAAATTTAACCAGTCTTGTCTACCTTTTTCTGGGGCGGTCAATCCACCTTGTATGACACCACCTTTTGCATAATAATCAATGGGGATGAAACCCCCAGGAACTATACCTCCAGTAGCAAAACCTGTTTTATACATACCATAAGTACCAGTAAGACCCTCTGAAGTCGCTGCCCTACCACCTAGTCCTCCACCAAGTCCTTGTAATGCTTGTGTAATGATCATAGTTAATGTTAATTTAAGAATAAGTTCACCTAACATCTTAAGCATATCTGCACCAAATTTTTTCCATGCAGCTCCAACACGCTTACTAGTATCACCCAATTCATCTAGATTAGCACTAGCTGTTTCTATTTCCTTATTTATTTCCTTATATTGTTTTGTAAGACCTTTAAGTTCATCTTCTTGTCCACTTGGTCCTCCAATTCCTATTGCATTCATCTCATCCTCAATATCTTTTCTTTTCTGTAATAAGTCTTCCAGCTCTTCTTCTGCCGCATTAATTTCTTCTTCTGGGGCAACAAAAAGAGCTTCCATTGTACCCAAAACAGCCGCTGTCATTCCATTTAATAATCCATTTATTAACTCTCCAGCTATCTTTGAAGCATTTGTAGCCTCTTCTGACCATGTTTTCCAAGCGTCTTTTGCTCCTTGCTCAAAACCATCAAAGAATTCACTCCAAGAATCCGCAGTCAGTGCTGTTATTTTTCTAAGTTCTGCTGCTTTCTCAGCTTGTTTAGCTATTATTTTAGCAATTGCTTCACCAGCTTTTTTCTGCCTATCTAATAAATCTGCTTCATCCTTTTCGAGATCAACTATCAACTGTCTTAATCTAGCTATTTCAGCATCGATAGCTACAAGATCTGCCTCTTCACCATACTGTTCAATTGCAGCAGTTTTAAGATCTGTTTGTATTTTAAGTTGCTCCGCATAATTCCTAACATTACCATAAATAATGCCACGTTGTTTTAACAACGCAGTTGTTTCATTTTGTAATTGTATTATACCCAATTTCCTATAGTCATTCCTGGCATCTTCTAATCTATTAATTTCTTGTTGTAAAGTTTTTTGTGCTTCTAGACTTCCTCCAGCTTCAACTAATGCAGTAGCATCTACATTTAAGATCGTTTTTGCTGCATCTATGTTTAAATCAACACGAGAAAGCTCATCGACCATTCTCGAACGGAATCTTTCACCCATACCCTCTGTACTTGCGTCCACACCATATTCCGTAACACCTACCATCTGCGCTTTCCAAAATTTTCTTAACTTATCGCCCCATCCTTGTTGTTCTCCTATCTGATCAACTAACTTCTCCCAAGCATCCAAAACTCTTTTAGCTACACCCTTAATTCTATTAGTAGCTTCGTTTTCTGCAATCTGTATTTGCTCTTCAGTAAATAATTCTGGTCCTTTTCCTTTCGCTCTAGTAATAGTTGCAAAAATATCAATATTTTCCTCTTCAATACGCTTCATTGCATCAAACATAGACTTAATTGCACCTTCTCCATACTTAGCGTATATAATATTCATATCTTGAGGTAGGTTTGCAATACTCTGTGCATATCCTTGTTGTAAACTGTCTGCTGCTGCTTTATCCTTTTTATACTGCTCTATATTCTGATCATGAGCTTTTTGGTTTGCCTCCAATGTAGTTTTATGACTATCTTCTATAATCTTTTTGATTCTGTCGGCATCAACTTTTGCCCCGTTTAGTGTTTCTTTTTTAACGTCAATTTGTCGTTGAGTTTGTTCATCATACAGCTTCTCCATAGTCGTAGAAAAAGTGTAACTCGAAAGTTTTATCTGTTTAAGTTCCTCTTCATATCGTTTAATTGCTTCCAATTGTTTTTTTAGCTCGTTTTCAAACGCTTCAAGCGTACCTAGCTCCGTTACAGCAAATCCTGGACTCTCTAAAGTAAGTACAGATCTGGATGCCGCTTCTGCTGATATTAAATCATCTATACGTTTAATCTCCGCACTTGTATCAGCCGCACCTTTTGTAATCATTTTAACATTCTCAGTAAAACCTGTTCCTATAATTTCCATTCTCTTATCTATATTCTCTTGTAACTCTTCTCCTGTAAAAATATTAGCAAATACATTTGCGTATTCTTCTAATCTACTAAGTTCTTTATCTCTTAGAGATTTCATTTCTTTATAGTGTTCTAGATAAATTTCTCGCTCAGCCACTAATAACTCATGCTGTTTCCTATTCTGAAGAGCCATTTGTTTTAAACGTACCGCATTAACCTTAGCATTATTTCTATACTCAGTCTTAGCATAATCAGTATTCATTGTGTCTAGTATAGCTTGAGCAGCAAGTTGCCTACCTATTGCTAAATTACGTCTATCTAACGCACTCTGCTCTGATTGTTCCCATCTACTGGTTAGTTCATCAGTAAGTTTAGCAACATCAGACATACCCTCCTGTTGTGTTATTCTAATTATTTTCTGCAAATGCTCTAATCCTAATTTTATATCACCATCAGCAAGATCTAAAGTTTCATTCATTAAATCTTGTAAAAATATTTGTTGGTTTCCTTGTAAAGACTCAAGTAGAAGACGGAACTTGTTTTCTATTGTACGATCTGTAGCAACTAAAAAGCTCTCTAATTGTTTAACATTATCATTTAAAAGTCCTATAAAAGTATCTTGCCTAGCAGGATCAAATAATGTAGCCTTAAATCTTGTTTGAGCATTTTTTACGAGTTCAACAGCTCTTGCAGAATATGCCATTGCTTTATTAGCTTTTTTAATCTGTTCAGTATACTTCTCTACTTCCACATAAATTTCTTTATAATGTTTTTCGTCTCCCGTTTCCCATACCGATCTTTTTGTTGCTTCAAGCTGAGCAGTAAGTATTAATTCTTCTTTTTGATACTTTTTATTAATTTCGTGCGTTTTTTGTCGCAATTTATTGGTATTTAAAATAGTAGCGACAGTAGAACCCTCTAAAGCCAACTGCTGCTTCGTCATGTCAGCCACATATTGTGACCCCTCTTCTAAAGCTTTCTCATAAAATTTAGAAGCGGCAGTCTGCATCTCATCGTAGGATTCACTATATTTTTGTATTGCTAATTGTGTTTTTACTTCCGGTGTTAATTCAATCCCAAGTTTTTGTGCTTCATCTTTAATATCTTTTTCTATATCATTTATCATTTTAACTAGCTGTGCTTTTTCTAATACAGAAGCTTTGGATATCATATCATTAACATACTGTGGCAAGTACTTAGCAGTATCTTCAAATAATTGTTGATTTTCAGTTAATAATGTTTGTGTTAATTTTGTAGAACCTTGCCCTAAAATTTCCATAAGTCTTTCAGTACTATGTAGTCTATTATATAGTTTATCAACTCCCTCTTCCATAGCAACTATATTTTCAAGCATAAGTATTTGACCTTTTGAAAATCCTGCACCTAACTGTGTTACTAGATCTGATGTACTCTTTGTAACTGCTTCAAGCGTATTAGATGACATTGCTTGACCTTTCCGCATATACTCAAAAAAATCATCTGCTTGGGAACCTAAGTGCTCTTTAAATATCTCTCTTTGTTTTTCACTTAGTTTAGCATATTGTACTTCCAACGCTTTTGAGGCACCTTTACTACTTAGTGTTCCCCACTGAGTTAAAATATTAGTTATTTCATTAACTGCACCTCTAAATTTAATACGAAATAGAGAATCAGTCTCTTTTGATAATATAATAACTACATCACTAAGTGATTTCATAGACTCTTTTAGTTCTTGAACAGACGCTGAGGAATCATTAAGTACTGATTTTGTATCCATAAGTGATTTCGTAATTTCGTGTCTAGCATCAAATCCAATAGCTTCAAATCTATCACCAATACCTGTTTCACTTAATGTATCTTGACTAATTAAATTTTCTAATTCCTTAACGTATTTTACACTATAAGCTCTAAACTCTGCTAACCCTTCCTTTGACGCTGTTACCATTCCTCGTGTATTTGTAATAACATTAAGTTTTAACTTATCTACACGAGTTTTATAATCTTGAATTGCACCCCTTTCCACATCTTCAGCACCTATATTTTTTTCAATTTGGTCTTTAATCTGTACTCCTAAAGCATGCAAAGCTTTAGTATCTACATTTTCAATACCTAAGGAAAGATCTATACCTGCTACAAATTCCTCTCCAAACATGTCAGCGAGAGCAGCCTTCAATGATATTAGTTGTGGCATTGCACCTCTAGCATCTTTACTAATACGCATTAAAGCGTCAGCGTAGCTATGGAGCGTGAGCGTTTCGTCACCTATTCCTGTAAACAGTTTCGCAAAATTTAAAAGTTCTTTTGGAATTCCTAAACCCATCTTTTGTAGTGATTTTGCTGCTTGTAACATTTCTTCTGCTTCTTCTGCTGCCTCTTGTGTACGTTTTGAATGTAACCACCTACCCCACGCCCTATTTAAAAAACCTCCCTCAAACTGCGTCTCCATTGCCTTTGTAGCTACTTTATCCATTAGTTGTATGGCACGTGTAGTCGCTACCTCTCGTAAATCAGCCGCTGTTGCCTCTTGGTTTCTTTGTTTAAATTCTAAACCTAATCGCTTCTCTTCTGCCGCTATTACATTTTCAATAGCCGCAGTTGTATCATCAAGGGCGATTATATGTGCATCCATATCTTCAAGTAGCCCAGGATATTGATTTCTAATTTTTTCTCGTATATCGTACCATTTTCTTGTAAATGGAATAGCGTCTTCGTACTCATCTGTAACTTTTTTAAGATTCTCAGCAAACGTTTCTAAACTATCACTTGCCTCTTTATACGCCGTTTCTGCTTCTAGGAATTCTTTATTTGCTTTACCCAAAGCTTCTTTTGTTTCGTTTACTTTTGCTGCCCATTTACTGTATTGCCAAATAAGACCTGCAACAACTATTCCAATAGCAGTATGTCTAAATGCTAGCATTTGTCTATTTAGAGCCTCTAATGCCTTAGCTGATCCAAGAAATGCCCATACAAGATTACCCAATAACGCCAACAGTCCCTTTATCATGGGTCCTATAACAGTTAATTGTAAAAATAAACGTTTAAACTGTAATAAAACAAAACTAGCAGCAAACCCAAGTGCTTGAAAAACCGCTGGACCTAGTATCCATTGTTTACTAGCAAAAAATACAGCTATGCCTTTTATTACAATATAAACAGCTAGTAATTTCAATCTAGTATATTCTGCTTGCTCTCTAAATCCCTCAAATCCCTGAGCTAAACCACCTAAAAATATTAAA
>Ga0307377_10006050_pt1 | contig 12781 bp, 9 predicted proteins | sample TR3MG_FD_202535 | JGI IMG/M metagenome (GOLD analysis project Ga0307377, IMG submission 202535) | Soil microbial communities from Risofladan, Vaasa, Finland - TR-3 | ecosystem: Environmental > Terrestrial > Soil > Coastal area > Acid sulfate soil | place: Finland: Risofladan, Vaasa | collected...
TACATTTGGAAGCAACCAAGTAAAGTCTGCAAACCGACTAAAAGAGCTTACGTCAGATGATGTGATCAATCTATTTAACCTTGATGCCGGTGTGGATGAGGCTATTAAAAATATTAAGAAGGAAGTGGACAAAGCTCTTGATCCAAAAGGAACCGGAAAGCCAAAACTCTTTGGGAAAAAATATGGAGATTCGTTTATTAAAGAAGATGCAAAAGGCAATCTCTTTGTCTATAACAAAACCACAGGGGTCAAGACATCTTATAAAAACACCTTAGAATCTTCTAGGGAAAAAGAAAAGCTCGTAACCTTTATTCATAATCTGGAAGAACAGGGCATAGATAAAAACATAATTGATAATTTAGACCCATATATTGAAATGTGGCCTAATCCTGGGACGGGTGGGGTTAAATTTTATTCCGACCTTCTAATTGCTAATATCATCAACTCTTTTAGTACCTATATTGATACTAATGCTGAACATCTAAAGTCTCTTAGCAGAAAAGAGGTATTAGCTGAAATTAAATCTAAATTTGGTAGCTATAAGGGCTTACTTGGAACTTTTCAGCATATTGCCATTGGATTAAATCTTTTCAATTTACAAAAGACAGCCATTGAGTCCAGTGATACTAAAATTGAAAATGTTGACGATGGCGTGGATATTAGACTCGAAAGAACTAATAGAGGCGATGTTGTTATTATTGAAAATAATACAAAAAATTATAGAAAAGAATATGACATTCAGGATCTTTTTAATGACAATGTAATTGATACGGTAGATGTTTTTTCTAAAGCAATTGCCAATCCAAGCTATTTAGAAACAGTCTATAAGAATATTTTAGAGTTTCTTATTTATCAAGAAACCGGAGGAGATTTGATCAAATTGAACAATTCATCCTATTCCTGGAGTAGACACTTTGATGAGATTGCATCAAAATTTCAAGGGAGTAGCCCCAATGAAAAAAGTGCTTCTTACTACAAGGGTTTAATTAAATCTCGACTAATCAAAAGGGCATCACTGCTATCTTTGGTTGGCATTAGCATTAGTGATCCAGAAGATCCATTGGGCGAAATGATGCTCCGCGTGGTATTAAATGATAAAATTTCATTCATATTCACAATCAATAGAGTAAGCGAGCACGGCTTTAAGATTTCAAGAGTTAAGCCTATGGGCCTAAAGTCTCTTAGTGATGAGGAGCAAAATCTTGCAGCCAAGATTGTTTCTGCCTTGGACAACCATTCTGGATTCTATGATGACCCAGAGGCCGTAAAGGGTGCCATGAATACAGAAACAGAAGAGGACCTGGCAAGTATAAAAAGAACCTTTTCTCAGAAATATCTCAGCTATATTGATAACATTATTACAAAGATTGAAAATGGCCCCGAGGCAAAAAGTGATGAGAAGGATTCCCCTGCCAAAGAGGATGTTTCAAAACCATCACCTAAAGTTAAAAAATTAGAAAGAGGACAAGTATTAGAATTAAAAAGAAGGCATCAGGAACTAATTGAGAAAGACGAAGAAGAAGACCTTACGCCTGCTGAAGAAGCAGAAAAAAGAAGAATTGCTCGCCAACTGGGCCCCTACTTAAATGATCCCGAAGTTGGTAGTGATGGGGAAACATTTGAAGAATTTTATGGTAAGTATGAAGAAATTCTTGAGGCGGCAAGGGCTCAAAAGATTACAGGACAAAGAGCCGACTGGCTTTTTCAGAGACTCCTACTTCTTGATAGAGAGCAAATTAATACTGTCCTCACAAGCAAGGAAGAGGCAGCGATTGAGGCTGAAAAAGCTGAAATCCTAAAAGAAATACGTCGCGCTGGTGACTTTTCCAAGCTTGTTGTTGGCTATGAAAATATGTCTCTTCAAGAAATTCGTGATGACTTTATGTATTATATGACCGGTGGAAAACCAAATGATTCCTCGGCCAGAATAGCATTTCTTTTAAGGAATCCTGAGCATGTTAAAAATGCCAAGATGAACTTGAAAAACAATCCTAATATTAGAACTCTTCTAATGAGAAATAGGGAATCATACCCCAACATTGATGAGTTTTTAACACTGCTCTACGGGGAGGATAAATTATGAGTCAATTAGAACTTAAAAAGATTTGTATAGCTCAGACTCAATTAGATCCCCATGTATTAATGAATTTTGTTTCACCATATACTCAGAACCGTGCAACTAAAATTCTTAAAAACATAAAAGAAAAATATACAACCAATCCAAGTGGGATGGAATATGCTGTAGCTCAAGCCATATTTGAAAAGTTCCAAGAAGGCCCCAGAACAAGAAGATTTGCCTATATTCTCTTGATGAAAGCCTTAGAAGGAAAAATGATAAGCAATCCAACTTATATAAAGATAAGAGAAGCACTTGGAGTTTCGGAGTATTCAAAAGATACAGAAGAGTTTTTAACAAAAAAAGAAGAACAAAAAAGACCTGACGTTTTCGAAATGGTCACGGATACATCTAATAAAAATCAAATACAAGGAGAATCAAAATGAACTTTGATCAATCAGAAAAATGGCAGGACAAAACATGGCTTAACGATTTTGCAAGCCCAAAACTTGCAAAAGACTTAACCTCAATATATGCGGACGACTGTCTTCAGGCAGTCGAGGATAAGGAATTCAATACGCTTTCAGCGGCTATTGCCGACCTTTCCTTGAGAGTTGGCTTGAATAAAGAGGAGTCAAATGCAGTTTACCGAGTTGCCTCTATTAAGAGCAATCCCCGCGTATTCGTAGCAAAAGAAAATATTAGCAACTTTGGTTTGGATAAACTTGGTGCTGTAATTGCAGCTTATGGTCGCGAGTGCGATAGCTGTAATGCTGGCCCTTGTGCTTGTGGAAAAAAGCTTTCCTCTATTACTAAGAATGCCATCGAAGAGATTGGAATTAATAATCTTGTTGATCGCTTTGCTTCTCTTTATGCAGAAGCAGCAGGAGTTGATGGGGCCAAGCTTAAGAAAATCATGAAGGATGATGGCTGTTCGGCAGCTGAGGCCATGAAAAAGTATCACTCTGAAGGCAAGTCTGAAGATAGCTCTGAAGATAAAGAGGCTGAAGCTTCTGCCAAAGGCAAAGTGGCAACTGCCGATGTTGAAGTGACTGACAAAAGAGAAGACGGCTCAACCTATGCAACCGAAGAAGAGTTGGAGCGCCACTTCCCAGACAAGGTTAAGAAAATGAAAGAAGAAGCAGAGAAAAAGGCCTCTTCTACCTCTAAGGTTGTAACTGCTGATGCAGAAACGGATGCAGAGAACGAAGATGCAGACGACTCTGGAGCACAAGAACTTGATGTGGATGGTGAAGAAGGCCTTGATGTTGATGCATCAGCGGCTTGCAACATCACTACAGCAAAAGCAAAGGCTAAAAAGAAGCCTGCTAAAAAGAAGAAAGGAGCTAAGAAATCCATGAAGAAAAAGAAATCCAAAAAAGCAGAATGGGCTGACTTCTTTGCAAAGAAGGGTTGGTTCCAAGGTGCAGATGAGCCTTCCAAAGAAGGAAAGATTACATCTAATGATCCCGAAACTCTGGGCTATCCCGGAGAAGTAGAGTATGAAAACAAGCCAATGGCTGTTCCAGTTGGTGAGGATTCACGTCCTTGGGAACAAAAGCATTTTGAGGATGCGGCTCAAGTAACTAAGAAAGTTATGGGTCCCAAGGGCAAAGAGCTTGAAGAGAAGAAGAAACTCCAGAGAGCAAAATGGAAACAGTTTTTCTCAAAAAAAGCTAAGGGTAATTCGTAAGTCAGATAGGACCGCGGTCCTATCGGGAGTAATGGTATGTCTATAGATAAAAAATTAGCAGAACTATTTTCCATGCCTCTCGATATGGACCCGGTTTACTGGGTTCAGAATTATAGAACAATTGACAATGAACCCTTTGTAATTGAGGGCAATGGTAGAGATTATTTAAAAGAATTCTATCGTTATCTTTGCATTGGTTCAATTAAAGAAAAGAAGCCCGTAGTTGTTGTTAAAGGCCGTCAGGTTGAAATGACTGAGGCTGCCTTGAATGTGTCTTTGTATTTTATGTATAACTATAAGTTCTTTAATGTTCTACATGCCTTTCCAACGGACAAACAGGTTTCGCGTTATTCAAAAGAAAGGCTCCAGGGTGCTATTAGATTTGGCAAAGATGGAAAACTAAAAGACTCTAAGGCCGATCATAAGAATGCTTCGGACACTGTTTCGACTGTAGAATTTAAGAATCATAACTTTTACTACATGTATTCTGCATGGGCAGAAGCCAACTCTCTTCGTGGTATTTCAGTTGATGCTCTAATGCGAGATGAGTTTCAGGACTGGACAGACGATGCCATAGCCAATACCGATGCCTCCACTGCAATGTCTAAGTATGCTGTGGAATTCTCCTTTGGAACACCAAAAGCCGCTGGACAGCCCTTTGATAAGCTTTGGGAATTATCGGATCAGAGATATTTCCATCCAAGATGTGTTAGGTGCAAACAAGCTTTCATGATAACGTTAGACAACTTTATTCATGATGACATAGTTAAATGCACCAATCCTCACTGTGGACATGAACAAACTAAGACAGAAGCCAACAAGGACGGCATTTGGATTCCAACAAAGTCAGTAGGAAAAGAGGGACGTGTAGGCTTTCATATTTCTCAGCTTATACATCCCACAATTAAAAAAGAAAGAATTACAAGAAACCAAGTTGAATACTCAGATGCTAAATTTAAGAATGAGGTCTTGGGTGAATTTTATATGGGTGGCACTCTTCCACTTGAGAAGAGAGATGTTATTCACCGTTGCTGTGAGCCCTATAGGGAATTAATGTTTCCAAGCTTGGTTGTTCCACCATCTCAGACCTTTATGGGCGTTGACTGGGGTGGAAGAAGTGATGGACATGATGTGGGTGCCTATACTGTTGTTACTATTATTTCAAAAAATAGCGACAAATATAAATTAGAAAAAACCATTAAGATTATGGATGCCGATTATATAAAGCAAGTAACAAGAATTAAAGAGCTTATCAGATTATATAATTGCGTTTCAGTCGTAGCCGATATTGGGTATGGCCAGGTTCAGTGCCAAATGCTTCAGAATGAGTATGGATATATGGTTAAATCTTGCTATTATGCCCCTAATTTAAAGTCAAAAATCAGTTATAACGAAGAAATGGGCATGGTTAGCGTTGACAGAAACGCATATTTGGAAGAAATAATTGATATAATTCATAAGGGCAATCTAATAATGCCATGGGCTCAGCCAAAAGAGCTTGAGTGGTTTATTGAACATTTATGCAATACGGAAATTAAACTCTCCAATAGAACAGGTAACGTATATCGCAGTTTTGAAAAGCTTAATAAGAAAGACCCCAACGATGGATTGCATAGTCTCAACTATGCTTACATTGCCTCGGTAATGCATCTTGGTTCTAATGAATATGGTAGCAATAGAACCTTGGCAAAATACCAGCAAGCAATTGAGGGCTCAGTGCTTCTTGCCAATTTTTCTGGAAGACCCGCAGCTCAAGCCAAGAGTATCCCTATTATGTCCAGGGATAATCATAGGAGAAGATAATGGACTGGATCAATAATTTTATTAACTCATTTGGAGCCAATGAATCTTATTTTTATAGAGATCAAGCAGATGTTTATAAAGATATACAAAATGGCGAAAGTCAACCCACATCTGCTGACGGCGACTACAATGGCGGTGGGGCTGGCAAGATGGAAGAGAGACATAATCAAACTGGCCGCAACGAAGAAACTGGTGAAAAATACAAAGTAGAAGTTAAAAACTTTGACCTTTCTCAGAAGAATAAAAAAGACAAAAAAGAAAAAGAATGGATGGACCGCGAAACTATGGTTACATTTACAAGTCTTGATGATGAGAGTAAATATGTTCAATCCAGCATTGACACCTTATGTGGTGGCAGATATAAGGCCCTAAAGGGTTTATCAGCAAAAAAAATTGCGGCGATACTTATTGGGGAACATAAAAATATTTTTGGCTATGCAGAAGCTTCAATTGCAAACTACTCTTCGGCAATTGATGCAGTTCAAGCTTTAAGATTGGCAAAGACGGCATCCACTAACAACGTAATTAACCATGCAGACTATGAAAAGATTCAATCCAAGCTGTCCGGAACATTCTTAAAAGAATTTGACAGACTCTTGGCAGACACAAGTATTAAGGTTGCCTATCCAATGCCTGCACCTATTCAAAAGGTTGCAGATGAGAAAGAGGAAAAGGGACCAAGTTTTGTAGATTATACATTTGATTATATCAAGGACTTTAAGGAATATAAAATAGCAGACACGGAAGGATTAAGGAAACGGGCAGTGAGCGTCTTATCCCATTTAGAAGGTGAGGATAGAACAAATCTAATTAATAGATTTAAAACAGATAGGGTTTTAAAGAATATTATATAATCTGGGGAATAAATGTTAAAAAAAGCTAATATATTTGCAGGCGGCGGGATGATACAGCGAGCAACGATGGTTAAGAAACCATCGGCTGATTTAAGCAGTGGTCCCAAAAATCTGCCTCTTGTAACGGCCTCTACATCAGTTGTGGATAGAATGGCTCCAAGACCCTTCTCTCCATTTTATGAAGAATCAAATCTAAACTTACCCCGCGAACGCCCAGAAGTACATGCTTGGTGCCGACACTATTATGACACTGATCCTTGGGTTGGAAATGCTCTTGACCTCCACTCCACCTATCCCATGGGAGCATTAGGCGTAAAATGTGAAGTTCCAGAGATTGAAGATTTTTTCAACAGAATGCTTGAGAAGATCAACTTTAACTCCCTTATTTATGAAATTGCAAAAGAATATTTTGTTATTGGCGAGGTATTTCCTTACTGTCAATTAGATCCAGATACAGGCGAATGGGCTGAGATTGTAATTCAGAATCCTGATTATATTGAAGTTAAGAAACACACATTGACTTCCCCCGTAATTTCATTGAAACCCGATACTGAACTTCAAAGAATTATTACATCTACTGACCCAAGTGACGTTGCTCTGAGAATGCAGCTTGATCCTGACGTGGTTCAATATGTAATAGCTGGTAAAGCTATTCCATTGGACGAACAGCTTATTAGTCACATTGCCAGAAAGTCAGCTCCTTATCAGGTTCGTGGAACAAGTATTTTAACAAGAGTCTTTAAAGACTTAATGTATAGAGATATTCTTCGCGAAGCTCAGTTTACAGTGGCTCAGAACCATGTAACACCATTAAAAGTTGTTAAGGTTGGTAACTCAAACGACTCTTATCGTCCCAACACTGAAGAACTTATGGGCGTAAGAGACATGCTTGAGCAGGCTATTTATGATACCAACTTTACAATAGTAACTCATACAGGATTTGAACTTCAGTATATTGGAGCATCTGGCCAGATTCTTCCTCTTGATGGGGAAATGGATCGTATTGAAGACAGAATCCTTACTGGACTCTTTACTTCAAAGGCATTTACACACTCAGAAGGTCCCACCTATGCCAATGCATCTGTGGCCTTAGAAGTATTGCAACAGAGATATGTTTCATTCAGAAATATTCTGGCACGTTGGCTTGAAAGAAAAGTTTTTGCACCAATCTCTCGTATTCAAGACTTTACCAAGTATAGAAATGGCAGAAAGGAACTCATCGTTCCCAAAGTTAATTGGGAAAAAATTAACCTCAAAAATAATAGAGAATATCAGGGAGCACTTGAAGGCCTTGTTAGAGATAACAAAGTGTCGCTTCATTCTCTATATGAGGCTCTTGATCTTAGTTATGACAAAGAAATGGCTGATATTAAAGCCGAAGTTGACGATCAGAAAGAGATCGCCTACAAACTTCAAACCCCTTATCTCGGCAAGGAAAATATCAACGTTAGCACCCCAGAACCAGAAGAAATTCCAACACAGGGTCAACCCGCAGACGCCGGTGGCGGCGGTGGAATGGGCGGCGGTATGGGCGATGGAGGCGGTGGTGGTGACATGGGCGATCTTGGCGGCGACCTTGGTGGTGATCTTGGCGGCGATCTTGGTGGCGATCTTGGTGGCGATCTTGGCGGCGGCGGAGAAATTGACTTGGGATAACCCCACTCGGAGGCACATTGAAAATAAGCAAAAGAGACAACGACTATACGAAAGCTTATATCGGCCAGGATGTTTATCATGAATCAATATCCTATCCGACCAATTGGCTCATTCCCGAAAATGGTGATCCGTCCAAGTATAGGGGCATTAGTGATAACCAACTATTCTGCGAAGAATGCAAAAAACCCGTCCTCATAAAGACCAAAAACACAAAAACTGAAACCCCTCTTACATGCCCATTTTGCAGCGGTAGACTATCTCACGTTGTTAGAGATAAAGCCTATGGCCCATTGGCTATGACTCCATCTACTCTTAATTTTGGCATGGGAAGTAGTACAAACAATGAGTCCGGCGGTGTAATGTATCATCCGTCACCAGGACCCAATCAGGATACCTTTAGTGGTAATTTAGGCAAATGAAAAAAATAGCAGCAAATATTTCTTACTTCAATGTAATGGACATCGGAGATAAATTAACAATTCTTACTGCGGAATCGGTTCTTAATGAGAAAAAGGTTCAGGAGTTAGGTATTGAAACCCAAAGGCAACTCCAAGAAAACTTAAATGAAGTAACCGATGTTCAGCAAGTCTTTAGTGGAAATTCTGAAGTAGAGCCAAAGAAAAATACTGTTGTTCTAAAGATGGTGTTTAAAAAGAAGGCCAAAGACTACGGAACCATTACCATGACTATTAATGGTCAAGAAGCCACTGAGACTCCTATTAAAATTGGTGAAGATAGACTTAAATTTTTATCACCTAAGAAGAATACATTTATCAGACAGATGAGACAGGCTACATATTTAAGCATGCCCACTCATCCATACAACTTGGGCGACAGTGAAATTAATAGCTTTATAAATAATCTTAAAAAGTTTGACCTTGATAGCACAAAGCTTAACTTAGTTTTCCCTTTAGACAATCCAACCCTTACTCTTGATTTGGGACATGATATTACTGTAAAAAGACTCTCTGAAGCTGAGCGCGAACAACATGCCGAAGAAGTCAATAGAGCTATCATGGACACTATTAATAACCAAAATGATGCTATCTCAGATTATACTTTTTTATTCTATACAATAAAGAAAAATGAAAAGACAAACAAAGAAGAGCTTGTTCCTATTTCGGTTTATTCTCTTTCCTATAAAGATATATTTAAAATATCAAAGATTAAAAACCTAGATGGAATCGTCAATTTCTTTATAGGACGCTTGGAAGACACTTATAATTCGCCTCTGAGTCAAATTGCTGAAAGATTTGAAATTGAATCAGATGAAAAAGATGCCCCAGTAGGTCCATATGAAGTAGAGGATGTGACTGATCTTTCACCTAAAGATATTATTTATTATTACAAAAAAAGAATGGAAGAGGCCAAGACCGAAGAGGAAAAGGATGCCATTGAGGAGCATTTTAATATAGTGATCAAAAGGCTTAAGGGTGGAATGAGAGTTACCGAAAGGGATGCTCTCTATAAGCAATTTGATCCCGAGATGGAAAAAGATGATGACGATGACGAAAATGCTGACATCTCAGATGATATAGAAACTGAGGGAAGAATTCATCAAATTAGCATACGAAATGCTATTGTTACCAGAAAGTTCTCAGATTTAATTAATCAGGCCTTTGAGAATAATGAGGCAGAAAAGAGTCAATCTATATCTGCAAATCTTGAAGAGTATCAAAGGAGTTTTCTACTATTAAAAAATAAATTTAATAGTCAAAAAACTCGCCAAGATAAGATGAAAACCATCCGAGAAATAGATTTATTAACAAAAAACACTAAAAATTTATTAAAAACAATTAATTAGAGGGTATTATGTCGATGATTAAACAAGGGGCAACTTTTGAAAATTCAGTGGTTGAAGTGATTGATGGCGACGTTCTATGCGAAGAATGCAACCAACCACTCGATTTATTAACTTCCCAAAAGGGTCAAGTTAGGTGTTCCAAGTGCACACATCCCAATAAATTAGAAGATATGGAGTCTATGAATGAATAGATCAGAATCCGAAATCCAAGCCAATCTTATATATCAAATGGCTCAGATGGAGGAAGAAAAAGACATTGATGATATAATTGCGGATCTCCCCGATGAAGATGCTGGGCAGGACAAGATTGATCCATCCCTTGATCCTGAGTCAGAGGCAAACCTTCCAGAGATGGATGCTGACATGGAAGAGGCCCAAGCTGTTAAGGATCTAATTCCCTGGGATAGCTTTGTCATCATCTTTGATCCCCATTATTCCCAACTACTTACCGATACTTTAAGTCTTCCCGAACCAAAGGCTAAGGCTAAGAGTTTTTATATCTATTTTGCTCCAGAGAATAAGCGATTAGAGGGCATCTTAAATAAAAGATATATTGGTGGCTATGACGAAAAGGAAAAGCTTGGCGACGACTTTGACTTTATTAAAAGCTTATCCCCCGAAGGCTTTCCTGCCGAGTGGAAACAGAAAATTCTTACCGAGATTGACGAGGCACCTGTTGTGGAAAATCAGGACATCAAAGAAGAACTTACAAAAGATGAGCCCGAAACCGAAGACATAGAGGAAACCGAAGAAACAGAAGTCGAAACTCCAGAAGGTGACGAGGAAAAAAAGACAGAAAAGAAACAAACAAAAGAAATTCCTCCTCCCGCTCCGGTTGGAAAAATTGATACAGTGAATATGGCCGCCTCTGAAAAGAAGAAAGGCTTATCCATTCGCAGATTCTCAAGATTAAAAGAAATTAATAACCTATAAAAAGGAAGGGCACACAATGTCAATGTTAAAATTTGCATATTCAGATCAGGTTGTTATGGACGCGTTTACAGAAGATACGTCACCTAAATACAATCCTAACAGCTTAGATTCAAAACAAGCCGGAATTCAATTTGCCAATACTGTAAAACAGGCTAAGAAGGTAATTAAGAAGTCTGGTGATTTCTTATATGTACGCACAAGGGCCATTGGTTCACTTGAAAAATGGGGCCCTAACATGAACGGAGATGGCTTCCCAATGAAAGAGCTGGCCGCATCATATCAAACATTTGTTGGCAAAGGCAACTTTATTGACCATAAAAGCGATGATATTAATATGATTCGTGGGCTTGTAGTAGATGCATACCTTAACAATAGTGATCACTGTGTTGAATGTCTTATTGCTGTTGATAAAAAATCTCATCCCCAACTTGCTCGCGACATTGAAACTGGTGTGGTTAACTCAGTATCTATGGGAACAAGAGTTGGCTGGTCTGAATGTTCAGTATGTGCCAATGTGGCCAGAACTGAAAGAGACTATTGCTCACACATTCAGGGCTACAAGGGAATGGCAATTGGCTTCTTGACTAATAATGAGGCACACAAGTTTGGAAAATACGCAGTCCATGAAGTAAACCATGAGCTTGAATTTATTGAACTCTCTTGGGTTTCTGTTCCTGCTTTTAAAGATGCATATGTTCTTGAAAAAATTGCTTCCTTAAAGAAGGCAACCGAAAACGGATTCAAAGAAGGCGACTATACAAAGGCAGAAAATAAATTCTCTGAAGCTGAAGAAGAATTGGCCGCATTTATTGAAGGTGGAAGAGGAAGAGTTGGACAAAATATTCCCGAAGCTCTTCATAACATTGCCTCATCTGCTCAGTGCAAGGATACTGAATGTTCTTATGATGCCCGTCAACAGCATAGGGATACCGTTCTTCCTACGCGAACTGCTGGAGAGATGAATCGTATTAGAATTACCAGAGAAGAAGTAAACTTCCGCACGGCACCTAAAGATTTTGGAGCTAAAGGAAATATTTCTATTGATGGTAAAGATTATAAATGGTGGGGTTCCTCTGCTGATAAACAGGATTGGACCATTTCACTTGACGAAGATTTAATGTCACTATCTGCCAATGGTCAAAAACAAGTTGTTGATGCTATTGCAGACTTGCTTCATCAGAATATTGATAACACTGAACTCATTGTTGCATCTGGAAAAGCCCGAAACATTAGAGAGGGTTATTTGCAGGGCGGAGATGATCCATTAATTTCTGGTGGCGATGTTGCTAAGCCTGCATTGGATGGCAAGAGCATTTATAACAACAAGGACTTAGCTGTTCCTGTTGGAGAAGATTCAAGAGAGTATGAACAAAAAACCTTTGAGCAAACGGCAAAAGAGGGCCCTTCTGGAGCCCTTGGAAAGCCATTGAAAAAGGATGACGAAACCCTTAAGGCTTCTGAATTGAAGTATAAAGAAGAGCTAAAAAGGGCCTATCTCAACTATAGATTCAAAAAGATCATAAAAGGATCGTAATAAATTAATTAAATCAATTAATTTTTAGCAGATTTGCCCTTTTTTTTATATTTTTATATTAATTTAGGCAATCTAAACATATTTTATATTATATATAAACAATTCCATTAGGAGGATACATAATGCGTAAGAAAAACACTAGAAAGGCTTATTTCCAGGGTGCAGACCAGGAATCAGTCGATGGAAAAATTACTTCCAACAATCCGGAGAAGCTTGGCTATCCAGGGAATGTTGGCTATGACCGCAAGCCAATGGCTGTTCCAGTAGGAGAGGATTCACGTCCTTGGGAACAAAGATGGTTTGAGAGTGCTGCCGCTAAAATTAAGCAAGTTATGGGTCCTAAGGGTTCCGAATTTGCGTTGAAGAAAGAATGGCAGAGAATTCCTTCCGATGAGAAGATTGCTAATGCTACACTTTCTGCTGGATTTACCAGAACAGCAAAGCCCGC